>Ga0315915_1000400_pt1 | contig 43066 bp, 19 predicted proteins | sample MpolbnodulesMG_FD_207738 | JGI IMG/M metagenome (GOLD analysis project Ga0315915, IMG submission 207738) | Medicago polymorpha root nodule microbial communities from Los Angeles, California, United States - branched nodules | ecosystem: Host-associated > Plants > Roots > Nodule | place: USA... | reverse complement strand
TTTAAAAAAGTTAAAAACTCAAATTTCCAATGCACTGATTTCATAAACTTTAACAAAAACTTATTATTTAAGAGGGATGTATTGGATTAGGATTTTAAAGGACAATTTTTGCTTAAAAAAGTCTCAAAGATTTTAAAAGATTTTGTAGGATTTTAATGACTTTCATGATTTTAAAAGACTATCAGGATTTTCAATTTGTATTTCAATGGATTTCAATAGATTTACATCATAAGATTTTAAAGGATTTCATGGATTTGTAAGATTTCAAAAGATTTTATAAGTTTTAAGGACTCATTAAAAAGAAATGATTACAACTCTATCATAATATTCTCAAGGGTTAAATATGTTTTTAGTCCTTACATTTTACGCCCCTTTGAAGAATAATCCCTACATTTCATTAAATGTTTTTAAAATTCTCACATTTTATCTTCGTTATCAAAATTAGTCATTGCTGTTAATTTCTAACGGAATGCTGATGTGGCAATTAGTGGGTCCCAATTATTTTAAAGTTAAATATGTATTTGGTCCCTGCATTTTGCATGACTTTGAAAAATAGTCCTTACATTTCAATAAATGTTTTTAAAATTCCTAAAATAATAAGGACTATTATTCAAAGTCATGCAAAATGTAAGGACCAAAAACATATTTAACCTAAAATAATTGGGATCCACTAACTGCCACATCAGCATTCTATTAGAGAATTAACAACAATGACTAATTTTGATATTGAAGATAAAATATGAGGATTTTAAAAACATTTAATGAAATGTAGGGACTATTCTTCAAAGGGGCGCAAAATGTAAGGACGAAAAACATATTTAACCCTATTCTCAATATAGACTCTTATTTTTATTTTTATTCTTTATGAGAGATTGAGAGAGGGAGAGAGAGGGGGAAGAGAGAGAAGGGAGAAAAGAGAGGAGAGAGAGAGAAGGGAGAGGAGAGAGAGAGGAGAAAAGAGAGAAGAGAGAGAGAGAGAAGGAAGAAGGGATAAGAAAGAGATAGTAAACTTTTAAAAGAAAAACAATCTTAAGAAATCTCATGTCTTCATGAAAGACCTTTTCTTGTTAAAATTGCACTAGAAAATCCCACAAAATCCATCAAAATCCAATTTATTAAACAATCCTTTAAAATTTAAATGATTTTGAATACCATGAGACTTTTTTTAAGTGATGAAAAGTCTTGATTGAATACCTCAAGACTTTTTTAAAATGACAAAGAGTCTTGATTGAATACCACACGACTTTTTTTAAATTGCAAAGAGTCTTGATTGAATACCACAAGACTTTTTCATGATTTAAAAGTCTTTTAAAATCCCTAAGAATCATAATCCAATACATCCCCCTAAGTTTATGAAAAGATAGGTAAAAATTTGGTTCCTTAAAAAAAAAAGTAACAATTTGGTTATTTATATTTTCTTCATTTCAATCTTGTCCTTTTTGTCTATTTGTATACGAATGTTTAAACTTTAAATTCACGATTTTATTTTCTTATTATGGCCTCTCAATCTTCAAATCTATGTTTGCATATAAATATTAAATTTGAATCTTGAAGATCCTTATGCAGATGAACCAAAAAGATAAAATTGTAATGAAAAAAAATAAAGGACAAAATTGTTACTTAAAATTAAATTAAGGGACCAAAAGTGTAATTTTACCCTTATAAAAAATGTACTTGAATTGAGTTTGAGTAAAATCTAGTAACTTAGAATGTACATGTCTTAGATGAATTAAGTTTGTCTAGATGTACTTGAACCGAGTTTACCTAAACGTACTTGAAATAAGTTTATGTAAATCTACTTGAAATGAGTTTGAGTATGATCTAGAATCTCAACATAAAAACAACTAGAAAACTATAAATACTATAAGTGAAGATTCAATTTAGTTTTTCACAATTTTCTCATGAATCAATTTACTCTTTGATATTTTTATATTAATTTGTCTCATATAAATATACTAGAAAAATTTGTGAATGACCAACTAAAAAATTACTCAATAGACTTTTTGTAAAAAAAAAAATATTATTCATGGGCGTGTAACTAACAAATAATTAAAAATAAATAAAAATCAAATAGGAGTTATGAATGAAACGGTGCGTTTGGAATGGTCACGTGAAATCCAATCTAGGGTTTAAAATAGGTTTCTCCGAGGAAAAAAACAAACACATTCTCAACGCTTTCTTTTCTATTCTTTCCCCGTGCATACGAATTTTTTGGTACCTTTCTCTCTAACCACTCAAATCAAGGTAACAATTTTCTAAATTCATAATCTTTTTCATCATTCCAATCTCTAATTCGTTTCAAACAACACTAAACACATTCGAATTCACGCTAATTTCCAATAATTCTTTGTTAATTTTGAAATTAGGGTTAGGTTAAGAAATGCGGAGGAACAGTCCAGGTTATTACAGTCCTCCACGGAGAGGATACGGCGGAAGGGGTGGCGGTGGAGGTGGTGGTGGTAGGAGAGGATACGGTGGTGGTGGTGGTGGTGGTGGAGGTGGAGGTAGACGTAGAGAAAGCAACAATGGAAGTCTTTTGGTGAGGAACATTCCTTTGGATTGTAGACCTGAGGAGCTGAGAGCGCCGTTCGAGCGATTTGGACCCGTTCGTGATGTTTACATACCGAAGGATTATTACTCTGGGTGAGCTAAGATTTGTGATTAACTCTGCGTAATTATTTGTAATTATTGTTTCTGTTTTGTTGTATGCTGTTTGTTATGTTTGTGTTTTTTCAGATTTATGAGTTTTGTTGGGTTGGGGTGGTTTAGTCTGTCTTGTCTTGATGTTGGTCCCCTTATTTTCTTAAATTCACGATTTTGGTACCCCGTTTAATTTTTCATTAATTTGGTCCCTGCGAATTATTTTTTGTGAATTTGGTTTTTGTAGTTGTTTTGATGAGCAGCTGATTAAGAGCTTATAGCACTAGCGCTTATCATAAGTGCTTAGTATGAGATATTTCTATAGAAAAATATAAAATAAGTTTAAATTGTTTTGCGTAAAATTTGTAAGCTATTTTCATATGATATCTTGGAGAACTTATGAAAATAAGCTGAAAACAATTTATGAACAATGTCATAAGCTGTTTTCATAAGTTCACCCAAACAGTGTCACAAAACTTATGCCGATAGATAAGCTCAAATAAGCCAATCCAAACAGGCACTTGGTCTCTTAGTATGTATTGTGCTTTTTCGAAACTTTTGCTCCCCAAAAATCTTCGTGTGGGATACCAAAGTACTTAAAATACTCAAAATTGAGGGACCAAATTCCAAAAGTGGAAGGACTAAACCTGTAAAAGATAATATGTGGGATAGACCAAATTAGTGAGAAATGAAAATTAAGGACCAAAATTGTGAATATTACTGGCAAAAAAAATTGTGAATTTGATAATAGCAGGGACCAAAATGTAATTTTTTTGGTTTATAAATTTTAAACTTTTGCATTATGAATTAATTTTGACTGGTTTGTCAGGGGGTATGTTGGTTTGAAATTGAAGTTAAAACAAGCCCAAGCCCCACATTTGAAGAGAACTACTCACTCTTTAACATGTTGGTTTCCAAGTGTGTTAATGTTCATACCAAGATAGAGAATCTATATAATTACGCAACTCATTGTAAACAAGTTTCATGCAAGTTGGTTGGTTGTTCTATTGAAGACTTTGTGAGGAGGTTTTTTTTAGTTTGTGGTTATGGGAAGCTTTGAATTCAAGTGATTATAAATACAACAAGAATGTTGAAGAATTTTTCAAGTCACTTTACTACTTGAATGTAAAGATAAGGCCCAGTCACAACTAAGCTTTGGATTTTAGCGGCTTTAGTAATTCAGCGTCCACTGCTGTGTACATGTCTCAAGAGAGCCATTAATAGGTTGTCTAAAGAAAGCTATACTATGTAATGTGATTTGAGGTGGTTACTGTGGTATGCGAAGTCTGCCTAATCAGCATTTTCTGCAGTCTTTCTCTGCCAATATTTTTGTAGCAGTGTTAGAATGAAGCTCTGTTTTTTCCCGTACAGACAACCTCGAGGCTTTGCATTCGTGCAGTTTGTGGATGCATATGAGGCCTCTGAGGCGCAGTACCATATGGACAGACAAATTTTTGCTGGAAGGGAAATATCTGTTGTTGTGGCTGCAGAGACAAGAAAAAGGCCAGAGGAGATGCGTCATAGGACTAGTAGGTCCAGGTATGTCTTTTGATTTCTCTGCTTTGTCTGCCCTTATGTAGAAATCTGTAGTATATCTTACTTTGTCGCATTTAAAGACCGCCCACCAAAAAAACTGTCCCTTTATATGTATTTGCATGATTTTTGTATTTTACAGAGGACCAGGAGGGAGCTATGGAGGGCAAAGGTCTTCCTACCACGGTAATATTACTTTTTTCAAATTGTATTAACTTCTTGGAATCTATACTGAGCACACCTAATGCTATTTATGGCTGAAGCATGTTTTAGATGCTAGATATGAAATTTGTTCCACCTGCACTTGTGATGCATATTGTTCTTCCACCACATTAGAATTTGTCCTTTTTGCGTGAATTTGACAATAGAATGATAGTGTGTGACATGGGTGCTTTATCTGAATGAATTTGACAATAGAATTGTGGCTTATTTAAGCCTATTTTGTATTTATGCTGATGTGAAGAAACAATGATGTATTTTTTTTTCTCTCTATATAATGTCATATCCATGTATTTCATGAGTAGGAAATAGTTTTATTGTACTCTATTCACTATTCAGACTGTGTCCTTGACCTTTGTTGTCATAGTATTGATGCTCCAGAGATTTATTGTCAGGATTCCCGCTCCTATACTAAACTTTTCTATGTGTCTAAAAGTTATTTAACTAATTGATTTTAGCTAGCCTACTGAAAACCATACTAGATATATAACGATTGGAAGACTGGTTTTTGTTGGAGCGGTAGATCTCATCAATGATTTTTGTGATGGAGATACATATGCTGCTAATTTTTCAAGGTGTTCATTGGGGACTGCTAATTTTTAAGCTACTTTACTAAGAGTATGCATAGGTGCCATGCTTGAAGATATGTTTTTTCATATTTCTTGTTAAAGTCATTGGGCTAGTTTTAGGCATAGAGGAAGGGAAGGTGGGGGTACTCAGAACTATAATAAAAGTAGGAATGCTATGTTGAGTGTTAAATACAGAAGTCAAAACACTAATCTTTATTTATATTAATCTACTACAGTATTACTCTACTAGACTCTTAATCCTAATGAAATATGTAAAAACAAAAACAAACCATGAAAGTTAGAAAATATGGAAAACTAATTTTAAGATAAAAGATAAGATGCTTTGGACATATTTTACAGTAGATTCATCATTTATGGTGTGGTGAGGTATTTTTCAGATGCTATGACAATTCTTCCTCACATTCCTCAACTTTTGTCAACCATGTTTAGTCTTTTGATGTGCTAAATTGGTTATACTTTATAATTAATTAAATACAATTTTTCATTCATCTTGCTAAATGTTTTCATATATATGAAGCATTGCTTATATTGAATCTTAGTTCTTAGGTTGCCCAAATGTGACATGGCATTGCTATGCATTTCTTATAAATACTTACAATTTTATAATCATGTCAAATCCATCAGGGCGTTCTCGATCTCGCTCAATTTCCAGATCAAGATCACCTCCTTATCACTCTGGTTCTAGAAACCGCTATCGCTCAAGGCAAGTTTCTTCAAATAACTTCCTTTTTGTATGTTAACCGAATCACGAAGTCATGGTTTTGAATTGATATATGACAGGTCCAGGTCCTTCTCTCCTGCCCCAAGAAGGCAAGGTGACTACTCTGTTTCTCCTAGAAGGCATGCAGAACGCCCTAGATCACCTAGAAGTCCTCCTAGAAGTCCTCCTGTGGAGCGAGATGGAGATCATAAACGCAGGTCGTATTCTCCTCCAGGTTATGGCAATGATGTTGATCAGAATCAAAGCAATGGATATGCTGAGTGAGTCCATCTATTTTCTGTTTAGCTTCTTTACTTGAATGTGCTAGGTTCCCCTCTCTTGCGCTGTATGTTTATACTTTGTTTTGTATAAAGGAAATCTGTGTACAAATCAGAGGCGGATAGAGGCCAGTGGAAGTCATCAAGATCACCCCCAGGATCTAGATCTAGATCAAGATCTGCTGATTTGTCACCTAGACGTGGGAGATGAGGTAAAATGTTTAATGTTAAAGAGTATATTTATTAGGATATCAGTTCCTCTGTTTAGAATCTATTTTGATGGTTTTATTGATGCAGGTTGCACTGCGGGTTTATTGGCAATGCACTTTTGGGCTTATGTACAATTTCTTCAATTTATCAGGACATTTACTAAAACTTGTAGACTGCTTAAAAGTTTGAAAGTGTTATGATGGATGGATGTATAATCTTTAAGGTTATTAAAATGTTTGCGTATTATGATGGATGGATTTGTAATCTTTAATCTTGGTACTGATTTGGGGCTTTTTAGACTTTGAACTTGTGTAAAATACTACCTATGTAACTGATGGATTGTTGAGGATTTTAAGCTTTTATTTTTCATCTGTCAAATACTCTTCGAATGATTTCAACATAACTGCTGCAGTTGTATGAGACCGTCAACAACTGTGTCCTTATTTGTAACTAACATAGTACTTGGTTTGCTAAAATGGTGATTTTACATAAGCTACAGTGCTGGGATGAGTGTTTTATGTGCGATGGATACCTTCATCCAGTCTAAAAGATTATATAATGCTAGCATGTGTTACGATCACCATATTGCATGGGCAAGTGGTTGATATGAAGTAAAAAAGAAGGATATATGAAGCAATTTTCAACCGCTCAACAGAACCAAGTCTAGCAACCAATGAATGTTCTAAATGAAACAATCATTTTTGACTACGAACTTATTGTTGCAATTAAATTGGAGTTGCTTAACTCTTGATTGCTATGTCAACAGATGTGGTATCAAGTTTAACAATCATAGCAGCTCATGGTTTCATTGATGTAGTAACTATAGGAACTCAAGTTTTACAAAATACGTCCATACCAAACAGAAATATGTATAAAAGTCTTGTGACTGCTAGCTAAACAGAAATATGTATAAAAGTCTTGTGACTGCTAGTTAGACTTGATTGTTTCTAAATTTGTTTTAGGAATGTAAACTTGAGAATATTGCATTTCCGTGTGATAAAAACTAGTAATTTATTTTAGTTTTTTAAAAATTTAGTTTTTCTCACACAACTTGTCACTTTCACCTTGTTCTACCTCTGTTTTTGTTTTTTTTTTGGTTTTAGGTACTATCTAAAACATAATTGTTGGAAGCATTTTAATGATAAAAATGTCACCAAAGATATACGGGGTTTTAAGGAAGAGATTTGGGTTAATGTAACCACTAAATTACTGCCATTTTCTTCTCAAAAAGGAAAATCAGAAATGTTCCCTTAATTTTCTTGTAATAATCGGAAACTCAAATGTAGCAAGCAAGTGATTATTGTACAAGTCATGATCATCAGAAAATGGAAAACGCGTAATAACATTGATTGATGACTTTCCATTTCTTACGTGGCTAACTAACAACTAGTATTTCTTTATTATTTGTTGGATACTTTCAGTTTCACATTCTTTGCCTTTAATGGTGGCTTTGTCTTTGTCAAATCTTCTAGTTATACACGTTTTTATCATATTATAGGTTGCTGATGTATATTGACTTTCACTTTTCTTCCTTCTATACTAACTAAACCAAACAAGCCAAACTTCTATTTCATTTCATCTCCACCTTTCAGAGAGAAGTTTGAAGAGAGAGAGAGAGAGAGAGAGATGACAATTGGGTTTATGGAGGTGCTTCTGGTGAAAGCAAAGGGTCTTCAAGAGACTGATATCTTTGGTACATAACATTTTGTTTCAATTTAGTTCATGTTTGCATGCAATGTTTTTCCTCAGATTTAAAACATTTTTTTCTAATTCTAAAAATGTTTTTTTTTCCTTGGTTTATCTTCCGATCTTACACTTCAGATTGAAAATGTTATTTTTATCATTTTTTTTTAAATTATGTTTTCTTTGTTGATAGCTCGCATGGATCCGTATGTTCTGTTACAATACAAGAGGCAAGAGCACAAGAGCAGTGTAGTTCATGGTTAGTCCTTTTCAGCCTTCTCTCACAAAGTTCATACAATCTTGACATGAAATGTTCACTTTTTGGCATTTGTGTGTGTCTGTGTTTATGGTATCTTAAACCTTTGTTAGGATTTTGTCAAAAACAAAAATCCTTTGTTAGGAGAGATAGAGAAAGATAAAACTTTTACTTGTTTTTAATCAATTGCCTTGTGTTTGTACTGCGAAACAAAGACATCAGACCCGATATTGACACTGGCAAGTAGACATCAATAATTGATTGAATGTAATCACATACATTAGTGTTGTGTCGGTGTTTGACATCGGCACATGGGTTACAAAATACACTTTCAATCTAATGTTGAAGGCAGCCGAAGTGAATGGTGAATTATTTCAAATCACATGCCATTGATTGTTATTACTTCATCGATTAAGTTTTATAAGTGGTTAGATTTGCTTATGTAGTTCATGATTCGGCGGTGGAACCATTAGTTAAATTGGTGATATCAAGTTAGTTAATCTTCCCTGAGGTGTACAGGGATTAGCATAATGAATTGAAAGAGGGAAAGTGAAAATCAAAGAGATTGAATGTAACCACATACGTTGGTGTCGTATTAGTGTCTGACAGACCAGTGATACATAGATTTTCCTTTCTTCTTCCTTTTCCAACTGCTCAAAATATGCAATTTGAAGGATCAAAGTCACATACATGCAATGGACCAGTAAAAATTAACGTCTGCTTAAGTGCTAGTATCTTTATCAACAGTGGATACCACTAGAGCCATAAAGAAATTCAAATGCTAATAAAACCTTAGATAAAATTTCACTTCAATATAGTTTTTTTTTATTTGCTTAACTGGTGTATTGAATGATGCAGAGGGGGGTAGCAGACCTGTATGGAATGAGAAATTTGTATTCAGAGTGGAATACCCTGGATCAGGTGACCAATACAAGCTCAATCTTAAAATCATGGACAAGGATGTTTTTTCTTCCGATGATTTTGTTGGTCAGGCCGTGTAAGACTTCAATTGCTTCATAAACTAATTGCATCAGTCATGAATAATGATTAGTTTCTCCGATTAACCAATTCCAAAATGCAGTTTCATTCACTGTTGCTAAATAACGGCTATAGTAGCAGCATTGCATAGTGAAATTTGAACAAATTGCTATTGTCCAGCTATATGCTTGTTGAATAGCAGCTATAGTACTGTTGCAGTGTAACAGTGTTGCGTAGCAGAATTTGAGCAAACAGCTATTTTTCATGATCTGCGATTGGCAACACTGCATCTATGAATAAGGGTGACAAAAAACCCTAAATGAGTAGGACATTACACCAGAGTCATGGTTCATTAAAATTAGATCATATAGCACACAAGTGCTTTTTAATTTCTTGATCTGATAATTGATAAAGGGTATTTTTTTTCCGGTGTCCAGAATCTATGTAAAGGATTTATTGGCGGAAGGAGCAGAGAATGGATCAGCTGAGCTTCGTCCTCGCAAGTATAGTGTGGTTCGAGCCGACAATTCTTATTGCGGTGAACTCGAAGTTGGTATAACTTACACTCGAAAGGTAAACATTTTGATATTAATAGCTTGAGAGTGCTCAAATTTCTTGTTATGCAAACCATTGTAAAGAATGTGACTTTTGAGATCACAGATGAAAAAAGCCCTATTTATGATTTCACAATGATAAATTTGAAATTAATCTAGTCAATATGTGGTGTATGATCATGTTATGATGTGTTTGCAATCACGATGGGGTCGCATCTACGATTTGTAGCTTCCTAATTTTCACTGTCAATTACATTGGAACATGAAAAAACTTATGCTAACGCCAAACCAAAATTATGTTTAGTATTGTCTCTAATGTTCTTGGAATTCATCACAGGAAAATGAATATACGGACGATGACATTGGAGGATGGAGGGATAGTGAATATTAGTTCATTGTGCAGCAGATGTAGGATTTGGAATGGAAGTTGAAGACAAGTATTTTCATTAACATTTGAATGTGCATAGAATTTGAAATCTCTCTAATGGTGGTTATGTGATGTAAGCACTTGCAATTAATTGAGATTGTTGTTTATGAGTTTCATCATAGAATTTGTAATCACTCACTGAGTTAATCATATGAGCATTAATTGGAATTTTGATATTCGACTATAACCTGAAACTATCGTTTTCTAATTGGAGTTTATGTCAATATTCGTTTGGTAATATATAATGGTGAAACTTTGGAATCATCTATCTATCTACTTTGAAATCATCTATGTAGTGGTGAAATATTCTCTCAGTAATCTATATTCTTGGACCATTTTGAAACTTTGGAATCATCTATCTACTTATGATCAATTTTGAACATGTTTTTGTTTCAATTAGAAAATTACATCTTCAAAATATTTACATACTTTCTTAGCTCATTTATATTGTTGATATGAGGGATAAAGTCTCACAAAATACACACTATGAACTTTCAAAAACGTTTTATTTTTATTTGTTATTTTCGTTTGTAACAAAATAAGTTTCATTTTATTTCTTGTAAAAAAAAAAAAAGTTTCATTTTATTTGTGGCGTTGACTTGGGATCTTGGAGTGTGCTCCTCCTCAAGATCTCATGTTCGGTTCACCTTGGTGTCAAGTTGAGTGGGCTGGTTTAACTTCAAAAAAAAATTCATTTTATTTTCTCTTTGTATAGTTTTTTTTTTCTTGTATAGAAAATGATGAAAACAAACACTTAAGATAAAAATTATGTTGGTTCTTGATTGTCGACGACTAGAACTGACGGCTGGAGTATGCAGTGGTTTACGATTGTTCTTCATTAGAGCGAGGGTGGGTAATGTATGTGCAAAAACACCATAACGTTTAAGTTGGTGAGGTTTCAGGGAGTTTTTATTGGACCTCATTGGTGGTTTGAAGTTTAACTTAGACAATTGCTCTTTAGTCACTTGGTAAAAGCCAGACAGAAATTAAATGTTGTTGACACACTTTTTTAAATCAGTTCCCTTAACTGATCTAGAAAGTACCGAATAACCGTTAATTGTTGTTCGCATAAGAGTAATCGTTAGTGTCTATAGTGCAATTGCCTTAGCAAATGTATAGCTCACTTACTTAAATTTACTATTAGGAGCAACTATCAGATACATTTGCTCCTAATCTTCCTTCATCAACGGACGTGGTTGTGAAGGCCATAAATTGGATTTTCTGCAAGTCGAAATCCGTTTGAAACTACCTCTGTCAAAACAGAACATCTGCATACATAAGTTAAAAGAAGCTCTAGATCCAAATTTCCTATGACGGTGGCACCATGGGTCGATACCGGTGAGGCGGTGATTGGTGAAACAGTAATGTAGAAAAGAAAGGGTAAATGGATATGGTGTGGTGTACTGTATATTTAGATTTGGATTTTAGTTGAGACTAATTTTGAAAAGCTTTGCCACGTCACTCGTTTAATTTTGCACACTCTTAGTCTCTTAATCGTACCAAACAACATTTTTCTAGATGGTTCTACATTTTATTAAGATATAATACTTATGTACAACACCATGTAAACGATAATTGTTACAAAAAAAATTTAAAGTAAAAGATTTTAATCTAACTTTTAACACTGAAGAAGAATAGAATGATGTTTCTTTTCTGCTATAAGATTAATCAAACTGAAACTTACAAAACCTTAATTTCAACTTCTTTATATCCATCTGCTATTGAGAGCATAGCATTTGTATTTGGTTATTTGTGGTTATTTGGTTATTCGTATTGCTAGAATATAAAAAGTATAAAAATACATAATCGAGTCATCCAAAACATAGTGGACGATGTAATTTGTAAACTTTTGATCACATCCTTTAACTAACCAATAGAACAGTCCAAACACTTCATTTCGAAAACTCCACATAATTATATGATGGAACCCTCTAACTCCATCATCTTTTTGCAAACTATGCTAATGTTATTCAACGGCACATGCAATCTTATAAAATAAAACATATATCGAATGGAATTGATATTTTGACTTAATATGAAAGCAAATATAAAATTGGAATCCTACCTCGAGTGCAGTTCAAAAGTGTAAGTAGACTGAATTCTCAACCACATATGTTGAATTTTTTTAACTACCATTAGGTAACTATTTAATATAGCTATGTGATTTATATAGTAATTTATTTTAAAGGTTTTTAGACTTAATAACAAATTATATTGTTGAAGGAATTAGGCTTAATAACATATTTTATCAGGCTATTTAATACTTACATATAAAAATATATTACAAAAATTTACTTAAAAAGTATTATCTGGTTCACGAAAACAAGTTACTTTGGAAAATTTGAATTGCAATACATGTGCAATTCTTTTTAAGTCATCTCGTGGTTAGGAGGGCACTGCGCGCTGCCAATGAAACTTTAGGTATCCTTAACCAAGATGAAAATATTTTTCCATCTAATCTCAAAAATAAATAAATAAAATAATCCTCATCTAGTTTTTCAAATAGACTCTTATTGTGTGATTGATTGAAAAGGTGTATGTACATAGTTATCACCCCTACACAAAGTGATTCAATGGTTGCATTTATAAAATGTGTACAACATACAAAGTTATTGAGGTATAACCATGCCAAATTTAACAATTGGTGTTAACTGATCGTAACTATATATAATCAGTTTCTCACTATTTTTCCACAATCGGTCACACCATTATAACTCATCTTCCCTACCTAAAAATGTTTGTTAGAATCATACATTTGTGTTTCATGGGAATCATACATATGTCATTTTGCTCTTAAGGACGACGTGTGTTGCTAGATGAGTTACACACATAATTGGATATGTGTGAGCAATTCAACTTTACGATATTAGTTAACTTATTGAAAGTTGTTATAAAATGAGTAACTGGTCACTTTAGTCCTTAACTCTGCATTGCAAAGATCCATGACTCAGGATTAAAGATAAAGTAGCCCCTTACAGTGTGTTTGGTTGTAAGAAGAAAATGTGAAGAGAGAAATTTGTATGAGAGAGTATAAGAAGAGAGAAATAGATGAGAATATAGTAGATTTGATGAGTTGTTTGATATAAGAGAAAAAAGAGAGAAATAGAAGAAAAAGAAGTGTGATTATTTTTGAAAAGACAAAAGTACCCTGGAACTTAAAAACTAATACATATTTGTATTAAATTTTATTTTTATTTTTATCAAAATCTGTTATTCTTTATTACTAGTACAATTTCAAAAAGAAATGATTCATGTAATTAAACTATTTTTCAATTTCATTAATACATTTATCTAGTAATGTATTTTAGATTGTATTAGTCTCTTTTAATATGCATTAGATTTTATACAAACTAACACTGGTGTTTTTTTTTTAATTGAAGTAACATGCACATATAAAATAAATAATAAATAATACTAAATATATAGATAAAACTCAATACATGAAGTTGCATAGCTAGCGGAATGCTGAAGTCCATGGCAATCGCATTAGAAAAGGAGTGTTTATCAAGGGTATAGATGTAATAACATAAAAACAAGCTTCCTTTCTCCATTTCTTCGCCGATGAGGAGAGACTTGGTGTGGGACCCATTAATCTTGAGTCTCTTCTCTATTTCTCTGCCAACCAAACAAGAGAAGTATGTTATCTATCTTCTATTTCTCTCTTTTCTTACTCTCTCTATCCTATTTCTCTTTAACCAAACAAAGCATTAATGTCCACTTCCTTATCATTTTAGTCTATGACGTTAATAACTTCTGTTAACTGATGAGGTGACAAATGTTGTGCTGACAAGGTGTATAAGGTGTCACAAGGACTAAAGTGAAAGTATAAATGGCCACTTTGGTCCATGAACCAAAAATCAATATCCCAAAATTGTATCTCAAATCACTAAATCCTGATTTTAATCTTCAAATCCCTAAATCTCATCTAATTCCCTCTTTTGTTCAAAATCAAATCTTCCGTTAAACGCCAAAATCGAGTAACGTGATGATGAGTGTTGGTGCAAACTCGTTCCAACGAAATGTTGCTCCTTCGTCAAGAATGGGTCATCTTCCTCAATGAAGTTGTCCTGAACATATAGAAATAAACAAAGAGAAAACATTTAAGTGATCATTAAGGTCTTTAACTATGCATACTTACTATCAATTAGGTCTCCAACGAAAAACACTTACTGTCACATTTTCTTCAACATTAATATCCATGGTTTATTAGAAAACTTAGTGACAATAAACAAGACATATATCAACAAGACGCATTGCTTAACTCCTCTAACAACACACATTTTCTTGTTAGTTAAACATATAATTATCTGAGCAATTCAACTAGAACATTATATTACCCTAAAAAAAACTATTACATAATATTAGTTAACTTCTTGAAAGTGGTTATAAAAATACTTCATCCAATTTCAAATATAAGGTGAAAAGTTCATGTTTAGTGGTAAAAGAATAATTTAATTTTAATTTAATTTTAATTTAAATTAGGAAACTTCATTTTTATGGAGAGAGTGTCAAAGTTTTTTTTTTATTCGTAGTAAAAATTTAATTAGAGACATATTACAAATTGGATTTTAAATTTGGTGGTTGCTGATGATGGGTACGAAAGATTCAGTGTAGTGTGTCAACTATCGAATATAAAATCGAATATCTTGGAACCCCCTAATTAAATAACGACAAATTGAAGACGTGAAATTGGACTGAGACTTGGAAAGAAAAAGAGGACAACACAACAATGGTTGAAAGAAATGTAAGATTTGCATGCAAATCTTTCTCATTCACACATTACTTCTGACACAAAATAAAATATATTTGACTGCACAAATTCATGTCTCATTACAAGACTTGCAATTCCACGTTAGATATTACACTCTCTGCTTCCTATTTCTGTTCATATTCGTATTTCTTTCTAGAATTTGACTAGTATTTTTTTCTTTGATAGAGCGTAAATGACAAATAGTCTTAACTTTTAAGAAATACAATTATGTCTTTATCTAGATTTTGATTTTTTTCCATTAATATCAATGTAAAAGAATTGTTTCTGTAAAAAAATAATTAACTTAAAAGAATTAATAGCTCAACTAGTGAGTGTGATATCTTTTTTTTTTTTTTTTTTTGAAGGAAGTGAGTGTGATATCTTAAACTTAGTATATGATAATATGATTACTTTATTTAAGATTTACGTTGCATTGTTGCATTTTGGACTAGATGCAAAGGAGGGGAAAAAAAATTAAACTTGGTAATTAACGAACTCCACCAATAAAAATGAAAAAATAAAGGAGGATTTCTCGTCCTTAATTTATACTCAAGCAATTTTTAATTAATTTGATTTGATGACAGTTCCACAAACTGGATCCAAATCCAATCCACTAGTTTGCCTTTTGAATGAATTGTTTCAAAGTATAGCAGCCCTAACCAGTAAAGATTGTTTACCAAGTCATTTATTTATTTTTGACTCACTGTGTTACAATATTTAAATTTAGTAGTTAACTTTATTTAAATTTGTAGTTTGAGTTATTTATTTGACAATTCATTATTTTAGTTTTGGAACTAAGAAGACTAAGATTGCAATAGTTGACCGAGTCTGGTCCACATCGTTTCTTTGATTTCTGCACAATACCATACCAAGTCTTCATCTTATTATAGGTGCTACTCATGATGAGGCCTCTATATATAAACAAGGTTCAACTCCTTCCAAAGTTATAAAGATCCACTTAAACCCTAAAATATATACTCGGTATACATCAAAAAAAACATTATTATTTTTTTAATTTGAATCTTCAGAGTTAGATTATAAACAATTCTCATACACTTAAAAGATATGGCAATTGGGATAATGGAAGTACATCTTGTGAAAGCAAAAGGCCTCAATAGCACTTGTTTCTTTGGTATGTAGCAAATTATTTTGCCCTTACATTCATATATTTTGCCCTTGTATCATATCATATCATATCATATATTTATTATTTTGACGATATTAATATAGGTGGAATGGAAGATCCCTATGTTTTGATACAATATCAAGGCCAAGAGCATAGGAGCCGTGTTGCTAAAGGTAGAGGCAGAAATCATGTATGGGATGAGATATTTATGTTCAAAGTAGAAAACAATGGATCAAACGATAAAAATAAAGTCATTCTCAAAATAATGGACAAAGATAGCTTTTCTGCTGATGATTTCATTGGACAAGCCACGTAAGACTAATGCCTTCCTTCCACATATATACTCCTAACAATGTCTCATTTTTGTTAATGCATATGGTAATTAGTTGATTAATTAAAATATTGATTATTCCTTAAACAGAATCTATGTAAAGGATTTATTAGCTCAAGGTGTCCAAAATGGAGTTGCTAAGCTACCACCTCTCAAGTATAGAGTTGTTCGTGCAGACCAATCTTATCGTGGAGAAATTGATGTTTCTATAACTTTTACTCCAAAGGTAATTAATATATTCTTCACATCTCATTTTTTGTTAAGGCATGTAACAGTATATAGTTATGGTAATTGAATTTTTGTTTCATGTTTAGTTGATTATTTTTCTTTGTTGGAATTCATTCATAGGTGGAAGAGGAATTAATTGAAGAAGACATAGGAGGATGGAAAGAAAGTAGTTACTATATATCTTAATTAGACTATGCATGGCCTATTTGTAAACTAAAAGTAGTTTTGAAGTTTCATTATGTAATTAAATGTTGATTCATTAGTTTGTATTCTTTTATTCTTTCTAGCAAGTATTAAAGGCATACATTTATGTTGTTACATGGAACCTATATGATGCTTGTTGTTTTTTGTATTCTTCAATTCAATCATATTCAATTTTTTCATTAAATTTTTTTTTTGGAGATATATTATTTCTTTGAAGTTATTGTTGAAAATGAGAAATTTATCTTTAGAGTATAGTGATTTATTATGTTCTTTTTATTTGTAACTTCAACCTTATCTATATCTTGGTTAACCAAGTAGATGTTTTATGTAACTTGTATTAATCTGAACTGTTATATGAAAATGTAATGAGTTTCTATATACCTCATCGTCATTGACGTACATATATACACGGCACAGTACTAGAACAAATCCCTAACAACAAAACAAAACTACCTCTAAAATAACAACAGCAACACGCACCAAGCCTACCAGGCAAAACACAAGACATCGCCTGCAAAGCCCGTTACTGAAATGGAGTTTTACTTCCATCATAATCTCTTATTTATTTAGGTTTTTTTTCGTTTTCTGGATGTTGATTTAAACCGCTGCAATTTGGAGATTTAGTTTATGTTTTTCTTTTTATTTTTATTTTTATTTTTATGGGTTTTGAGAAAAAAAAGATATGTTGAAGATTTAAAGAATGTTGAATTTTTGTTTTTTTTTCAATGAAAAATTATTTAAAAATACAATTATTATTAATAATTTTATGTGGCAATCCACCTCAGCCTTTTTTAATAAGAAAATGAGAAAAAGGATTGATGTGTGCATTTTTTTAAAGATAAAGGACTTAAATGGGAAAATAAAAAGATAAAGGACTAAGTGTTACAAACAAATAAGATAAAGGACTTGTGGTATAATTTTGCCTAAAAAAATTACAATTTTAATTACCAGTCTAAGGTAAACACATTGTTTTTTAAGAAAGATAAATTAAATACAAATATATTTATAAATACTTTTTGAACTTTAAGATTTTTTCTCTGTCTTAAACGGAGAGATCATCTTTTCACCCTAATTTTTTTTTTTAATTAAGGAATATGCAGTTGCCTTTTAGAATTATTTTTCCTACCCTCCATATAAATAAAAAAAATTGTATATGCCTTCATTGGATTTTTATTTTTTTTATGAATACCCTTTGTTTGATGTTGAATTTGGCGAACTTGAATTCTTGTTCATGATTTACATTTAGTTGGGTGAACATGGTTTTTTCTCTTCTCTTCTTTAGTTTTTATAATTGATATTTTATGCTGCTTCTGTTCTAAATTAAGTGAGTCATTTGTTCATTTTATATTTATTATGAAAAAAATGTATATTACATAAGTGAAGAAGTGAGAAAAATGGTTTTAAGTCTCTTGTCAAGTATTGGTTCATTTACCATTATCATAAATGCAAAATGTAATATATTAAATTGGAGTGGTGAAAGTAATGTTAATTATAGTAGTTATAATTGAAAAAAAAATTAATATTGCATTGAAAAGTTAAATAGATCAATTATTTTGGCACAATATTTTTTTACAAAAGGATCATTTATTATAGGATGGAGGAAGTATATTATTTACACTCCTACAATTATAAATATATGCTTCATCTTTTGATAATAAATCACAATCATTTATATTCATCATAACATTTCTCTAATCATTTTCTCCACTACTCCATCCGTCTTAATCTAAGTGAGTATTTTGTTCGTTTTACACTTATTAAAAAAATGTACTCCATCATGTCCTTTTTATAAGAAACAAAATCCATAGACCAAAGAAACACTTTGAAAGTATTAATTTATTTTCATTTAACATTCATATAAATTTTAATTTATTCCATGAGTGCCCCTATATTAATTATCTTGATTACAACAACCTTCTTTCTTTTAATATTCTATTTCATACTCCCTCCGTCCCTTAATACTTGACACAGTTGACCTTATTACGCATGTCAATGCATAATTTTGAGCTTAAATATCTTGAATAATACTCCCTCCATTCCTTTTCTTTTGATGTTTTAGGTGATTGCACAAATATTAAGGAATCATTAAATTATAGGAATAATTGTATGGTTTATACTAAAATACACATACTTACTCCTTGATTTTTTTTCTCAAAATTCTAATCTCCTTAATTATTGACACTCACCACACAAATTGCATTTATTATTTAAACTTTCAATTTTCCCAAACTTATCACATGACTTTAAATTGAACGTGGGAGCTCTGCAATAGTTGAAGTAATTCTTATTATTTCAGATTACTACTCCTCGGCAGTTGTACTCCTTCTAAATTTTTTAACCCATTTTTTAATTCAATTGTGATAAGTCAATAGTCCCGACTTATTTAATTATTAAAATGTGTTTTTCAACTAGGGTAAAATTTGATAAAAAGTATTAAAAATTCTAAAACATCAGAAATTTTGGAATAAAGTTTAAGTTCTAAAACATCAAAAGGAAAGGAATGGAGGGAGTATATTAGAAAAAATTATGAAAATTTTATATTTTAAAAATAATCATCGAGACAAATCTAACGACATCTTATATCATATTATTTATCTTTGTATATTAGTAGAAAAATATGGTCAAAGTAAGTTAGGTCAAAATTACACATTTTCAAATGGATCATCTATTGCGGGACGGAGGGAGTAACAAATAAGGAAAAAAATGAAATTTAACTTCTAATACATTATAAAATTGGTCAAAGTTTCTTATAAAAAGGACAAAAAAAATTGACGATTTTGTTTCTTATAAAAAAAAGTTCCGGAGGAAGTATACAATTCCAAGAATGATTTTATTATTGTTTTTATTTTATTTAATTAGTGTTGAAGATGGGTAGAACTGTACAAAGATTCAGTGTCAACCGTCAACTATAAAATTGAATTTCTGGGAACGTCCAATTAAATAAGGACAAATTGAAGACGGAACATTAGAACGACGACCTCATCTCTTTCCTTTTCTTTTCTCAATCTTCCAAACTTTTTTGATCAATTCATTACAAGACTTGTGATTCGACGTTAGAAATTACAAGCCCTTCTTCCTATTCTTATTCATATTTTCCTCTATAAATTGACTTGTCTTTCTTTGTTTTTTTATTAAGCTAAAATGACTAGTATGTATTTATCTATATTTTCACATTAATATTAATGTAAAGGAATTAATAGTTCGAGTGTAATATCTTAAAAATTGTTAAAGATTTGAAAGAGAAAACTATTGACAAATTTTATGAAAAAAAAAATTATTTTTTAATATTTCAATGTGTTAGATACACAAATTTTAAGCTACTTAAAAAAAGATACACAATTTTTAAGATAAACTTTTCATTTTATGTTAGCATTTCCCTCAGCCAACACGGCGCGATACACTTATAAATTGAAATGTATTGGCACATTTTTTTAAATCAAAACATTAACAATCATTTTTATCAAATAAAGAGTTTGTCGACTTTTATATTTTAAAAATTATCATTTCATAAAAAAATTATCAAAATTCATTTGTTTATAATAATCATATTAATTACTATAGTCTCCTTTCTCTAGAAATCAAAAAGTTAAACAAAAAAATCGTACTAACTTGTCAAGGTCATCTTTCCTTGTAAATCAAATAGTTAAAAAAAATAATGCAATTATATATTATTCATATCTTCTTATTTCTAATCATTATTTATTAATTTTATTAGGTCTACAACAACGTAACCTAATAATTTCCCTCTAAAATGCTGCATTAGGTTAACAGTAATTTAATCTAACAAATTCTATCTAAAAAAATGCATCGCACCAGTTTCATTTCTATTCTCTTGCCTTTTTTTATAAAAAAAAATTTTTGACAATATTTTGTACACTTATTTAATACTAAAAAAATGCATCGCTATCATGTTGCCTTTTTTTTACAATATTTTGTACACTTATGCCTTTTTTTTGACAATATTATGTACACTTATTTAATACTAAAAAAATGCATTGCACCAATTTCATTCATATTATGTTGCCTTTTTTTCTTTGACAATATTTTGTATACTTATTTAATACGTTTACAAACAGAATACCTTAATTTCCATGCAAACTCGGCTACCCTAATTTCCATGTAAACTTGACAATATATTTATCCTTATTTATTAATTTTATTAGGTCTGCAGCAACTTAACCTAATAATTTCCCTCTAAAATGTTGCATTAGGTTAGCAGCAATTTAACCAAACAAATTCCATCTAAAATGCAGTGCACCAATTTAACCTAACAAATTCCCTCTAAAATGCAGCAATCTCTATTATTTCTCCTCATTGATGAATTTTTCATTCCTATCCTGTTGTGTCATCGTTTGCATATATCTATTGTTTCTGTAGACTTTTTTTTTTTGCAAGTTGTTGTACACTTATTTAATACGTTTACAAACAGAATACCCTAATTTCCATGCAAACTCGGCTACCCTAATTTCCAATCAAACTCGGCTATATATAGCAAACCCTAAACCGTGTTTCTCTCAACAAAAAAAAAACCAAACCGTGGTAAATTACTCAGACAGCAGAAGAATCATATATTTTGATTTTTGCAAATGGAAGGACGTGACCTTACAACCTTCCTATCATACCACTGTTTTACAGATATTCTAATTTAACATGCATTTTATCGATATGCATATTTTTTTGAGAAATGGAATACCCTTTTTGCGTTTTTTGTTTTTAGTTTGAGATGTTTACACCAATTTTGGCGGTCTTCCTTTTACAGCAAAGTAGCAATGCCCATTATTTAAGAGACTCAACATCAAAATTGGAATGAAGGTAGTCAATGGATTCTATATTATGTATCTTTTTTGTTAATCGTATTCTACTGTTGTTGTTTTTTTGTTGAAAAATTTAATCGCATTCTAATTGATAACTAAATAAAACTAATCCCCTTAAATGCTAACTCTTGGAGCAGAAAGGATGAGCAGGAAAGAAACAATAAGTGCAATGAAATAGTAATTTATGTTAATTTTTCTTTTAGATTTTTCTATTCTATTTTATTTTTGAACCATGTATTTGCTTTTTGTTTTGTTAATTTTTTTTCTTTGTTTTCATTAATTTTCTTGCATTCTTTTTGTAGACAGTGCACTTTTGAAAGGTGCTCACATTTGGTAACATCCATGACTAGGGAAATATGCAAGGTTAAACTTTATATTGGACTGGAAAGACATGATTTACTGATATAAGAGATACCATCAAAGACATGATGTTTGTGTAGGGATGTTATCAAAGAGCTCAAAAGATAGTCAATTTGATACGTATATATGACAGTCTAAAAATACATTCAATTTAATACTTATATATGACACTTTTAAAAAAACGAGCATCACACGGGTCGAATTCTAGTCCTAATTAACATTGTAATGACTTAATCAAACCATAAACCTAATTGCTAGGCGCCAAACTATGATAACCATTGGATCTTTAACCTTTGGCGCGAATGTATTACCAGCTCTTGATCTAATCTTTAATCTGGGTTGCACACATAACATCAAGGAATTCAAATACTCATTTCCCCCCATCCGTTTATGACACTCAATGCAAAGTTGAATTTTTCACCCATGCGTTTATGACACTTAATGCGTTGTTGATTGACTTTCCATAACATAAAGGAATTCAAATACTCATTTCCCTCATGCGTTTATGACACTTAATGCACTCTTGATTGGATTTCCATCTTTCCTGATTACATTCAAGTCTGTTATACTTTACCATGCGCATGTTACTTTACCAATGCTAAATGATTATTATGAGATAGGTATCTGAAAGTGTATATATATGCTTGATTCACTCTACTTGGACCTCATCCTTTCAAATCCCATCGCATTCACAGAAGCATAGCCAACAATGACATAAAAGCTTTGCTATCTTATCATGCTTTGACAGGTTTAGGGTTTGCCATTTTTTTTATACATGCTACAATATAAATCATGTTATCGTAATACTGACATTTTTGTTGGTGTTTTGTTGCCAGCCCCGTTGAACCCAGATCCCACTTCCGAACTTGAGAGGGTTGTCAATGATCTCTGTACTAAGTACATGTCGTTGAGCTTGATATTCTAAACGTGAGGCTTTCTTTCTGCTTGCATTCGTTCAGATCATCTTTTCCATCTGCATTCATCTATATATTAACATGTTGTTTTGTATTTTTTTTTTACCATTAGGGCATGGTTGTTTTGCCAAGAATGTTTGGTCATGACTTTGGAGACCAAATTGAACGCTATGCAAGTTTGGTGGATTCTAACTGCAATGATTATTGTTTATGTATGTTGAGTTGTTTTTTATCTATGTAATTGATCATGGATGTGTTTGTTTCAGCTTTAAAGAATATATATTTTAAGTTAAAATTATCTACAGCTATTTCTATTTGCTTATTATCATAAAAATCATTTTTATTTTGTTTTGAAACTCTTACACTTGATTTCATTGCATTTATAAAATAAATAGATTTAGAAAAAGCTACTTTAATTAGCTTGTCATTTTGTGGCTAAAAATGACTTTTTTAGCAAGAAGGATTTTTTAAAAATAAAAAACAAACACTACAAAAATAAAATAAAAAAGTGATTTTTCGGTTAAAAGAATAGATTTTATTTCAAAAAAATCCAAAACAAATGGGCGTCATATTGCAACATATTAACTTCTCCATTATTTATGACCGGATGATAGCACGGATAAAAATTCTAGTTCATGTGTCAATGTCTCATTACAAGACTTGCGATTCCACATTAGATATTACACTCTCTCCTTCCTATTTCTATTCATATTTCCCTCTAGAAATTGACTAGTCTTTTTTCTTTGATCAATCGTAAATTACAAATAGTCTTAACTCTTAAGAAATACAATTATGTCTTTGTCTAGATTTTGAATTTTTGACATTAATATCAATGTAAAAGAATCCTTTCTGTAAAAAAAAAATATATAACGTAAAAGAATTAATAGCTCAACTAGTAAGTGTGATATCTTAAACTTAGTATATGATTACTTTACTTAAGACTCACGTTGCATTCTTGCAAACTCGACTAGAGGCAAAGAAGGAAGGAGGACCTTTAAAAAAAATGAAGAGAAAACTAAATGATTAGGTTTAAGTCATTCAGGAACTCCATCGAGAACAAAGCGATTGGAAGAAATCGAATTCGATTTTTGCGTGAAACAATTTATAGTCTGACTATATTTACCTTTCGGTTGAACTCTGAATTACTTAAAGCTTAAAACCAAAAAAATAATAAAGGAGGATTACTCGTCCTTAATGTATTTTCAATCAATTTTATTTTTTAATTTGATGACAGTTCCACAAACTTATCCAATAGTTAGCCTTTTGAATGAATTATTTTAAAGTAGCAGCCCCAACTGAGTAAAGATTGTTTACCGAGTCATATATGTATATGTGAGACGGGATTATGGATTTTTGTTACTAATCAATTTTATTTTTTACTCACTGTGTTACTATTTTCTGATAATGATGGTGTAAAAACTAATACACATGTTGAACTTTTATTATAATTAATACCTAGTAAACTTTATTTAAATTTGCTGTTTGAATTAATTACCAACACCAATTTGACAATTCATTATTTTAGTTTTGGAACTAAGAAGACTAAGATTGCAATAATTCACCGTGTGTGGTCCACATCGTTTCTTTGATTTTTCTGTACAATACCATACGGCTATACCAAGTCTTCATCTTATTATAGGTGTTTCTCATGATGAGGGCTCTATATAAACAAGGTTCAACTCCTTCTTAAGTTATAAAGGTCCACTTAAATCCTAAAACATATACTTGTTATACTTCACAAACAACAATATTATTTTTTGAATTTGAATCTTTAGGGTTAGATTATAAACAGTTCTCGTACACTTAAAGATATGGCAATTGGGATAATGGAAGTACATCTTGTGAAAGCAAAAGGACTCAATAGCACTTGTTTCTTTGGTATATAGCAAATTCCTTTGTCCTTACATTCATCTTTTTTTCTTGGTTTTATTTTTCTTTTAAAAAAATGATTATTGGTATAAAAAAATCTTACACATGTTCAAGTTCATAACTCCTTGTTGATCCAATTCTAACAAGGTTTTGTATCATATCATATATAGGTGGAATGGAAGATCCCTATGTTTTGATACAATATCAAGGCCAAGAGCATAGGAGCCGTGTTGCTAAAGGTAGAGGCAGAAATCATGTATGGGATGAGATATTTATGTTCAAAGTAGAAAACAATGGATCAAACGATAAAAATAAAGTCATTCTCAAAATAATGGACAAAGATAGCTTTTCTGCTGATGATTTCATTGGACAAGCCACGTAAGACTAATGCCTTCCTTCCACATATATACTCCTAACAATGTCTCATTTTTGTTAATGCATATGGTAATTAGTTGATTAATTAAAATATTGATTATTCCTTAAACAGAATCTATGTAAAGGATTTATTAGCTCAAGGTGTCCAAAATGGAGTTGCTAAGCTACCACCTCTCAAGTATAGAGTTGTTCGTGCAGACCAATCTTATCGTGGAGAAATTGATGTTTCTATAACTTTTACTCCAAAGGTAATTAATATATTCTTCACATCTCATTTTTTGTTAAGGCATGTAACAGTATATAGTTATGGTAATTGAATTTTTGTTTCATGTTTAGTTGATTATTTTTCTTTGTTGGAATTCATTCATAGGTGGAAGAGGAATTAATTGAAGAAGACATAGGAGGATGGAAAGAAAGTAGTTACTATATATCTTAATTAGACTATGCATGGCCTATTTGTAAACTAAAAGTAGTTTTGAAGTTTCATTATGTAATTAAATGTTGATTCATTAGTTTGTATTCTTTTATTCTTTCTAGCAAGTATTAAAGGCATACATTTATGTTGTTACATGGAACCTATATGATGCTTGTTGTTTTTTGTATTCTTCAATTCAATCATATTCAATTTTTTCATTAAATTTTTTTTTTGGAGATATATTATTTCTTTGAAGTTATTGTTGAAAATGAGAAATTTATCTTTAGAGTATAGTGATTTATTATGTTCTTTTTATTTGTAACTTCAACCTTATCTATATCTTGGTTAACCAAGTAGATGTTTTATGTAACTTGTATTAATCTGAACTGTTATATGAAAATGTAATGAGTTTCTATATACCTCATCGTCATTGACGTACATATATACACGGCACAGTACTAGAACAAATCCCTAACAACAAAACAAAACTACCTCTAAAATAACAACAGCAACACGCACCAAGCCTACCAGGCAAAACACAAGACATCGCCTGCAAAGCCCGTTACTGAAATGGAGTTTTACTTCCATCATAATCTCTTATTTATTTAGGTTTTTTTTCGTTTTCTGGATGTTGATTTAAACCGCTGCAATTTGGAGATTTAGTTTATGTTTTTCTTTTTATTTTTATTTTTATTTTTATGGGTTTTGAGAAAAAAAAGATATGTTGAAGATTTAAAGAATGTTGAATTTTTGTTTTTTTTTCAATGAAAAATTATTTAAAAATACAATTATTATTAATAATTTTATGTGGCAATCCACCTCAGCCTTTTTTAATAAGAAAATGAGAAAAAGGATTGATGTGTGCATTTTTTTAAAGATAAAGGACTTAAATGGGAAAATAAAAAGATAAAGGACTAAGTGTTACAAACAAATAAGATAAAGGACTTGTGGTATAATTTTGCCTAAAAAAATTACAATTTTAATTACCAGTCTAAGGTAAACACATTGTTTTTTAAGAAAGATAAATTAAATACAAATATATTTATAAATACTTTTTGAACTTTAAGATTTTTTCTCTGTCTTAAACGGAGAGATCATCTTTTCACCCTAATTTTTTTTTTTAATTAAGGAATATGCAGTTGCCTTTTAGAATTATTTTTCCTACCCTCCATATAAATAAAAAAAATTGTATATGCCTTCATTGGATTTTTATTTTTTTTATGAATACCCTTTGTTTGATGTTGAATTTGGCGAACTTGAATTCTTGTTCATGATTTACATTTAGTTGGGTGAACATGGTTTTTTCTCTTCTCTTCTTTAGTTTTTATAATTGATATTTTATGCTGCTTCTGTTCTAAATTAAGTGAGTCATTTGTTCATTTTATATTTATTATGAAAAAAATGTATATTACATAAGTGAAGAAGTGAGAAAAATGGTTTTAAGTCTCTTGTCAAGTATTGGTTCATTTACCATTATCATAAATGCAAAATGTAATATATTAAATTGGAGTGGTGAAAGTAATGTTAATTATAGTAGTTATAATTGAAAAAAAAATTAATATTGCATTGAAAAGTTAAATAGATCAATTATTTTGGCACAATATTTTTTTACAAAAGGATCATTTATTATAGGATGGAGGAAGTATATTATTTACACTCCTACAATTATAAATATATGCTTCATCTTTTGATAATAAATCACAATCATTTATATTCATCATAACATTTCTCTAATCATTTTCTCCACTACTCCATCCGTCTTAATCTAAGTGAGTATTTTGTTCGTTTTACACTTATTAAAAAAATGTACTCCATCATGTCCTTTTTATAAGAAACAAAATCCATAGACCAAAGAAACACTTTGAAAGTATTAATTTATTTTCATTTAACATTCATATAAATTTTAATTTATTCCATGAGTGCCCCTATATTAATTATCTTGATTACAACAACCTTCTTTCTTTTAATATTCTATTTCATACTCCCTCCGTCCCTTAATACTTGACACAGTTGACCTTATTACGCATGTCAATGCATAATTTTGAGCTTAAATATCTTGAATAATACTCCCTCCATTCCTTTTCTTTTGATGTTTTAGGTGATTGCACAAATATTAAGGAATCATTAAATTATAGGAATAATTGTATGGTTTATACTAAAATACACATACTTACTCCTTGATTTTTTTTCTCAAAATTCTAATCTCCTTAATTATTGACACTCACCACACAAATTGCATTTATTATTTAAACTTTCAATTTTCCCAAACTTATCACATGACTTTAAATTGAACGTGGGAGCTCTGCAATAGTTGAAGTAATTCTTATTATTTCAGATTACTACTCCTCGGCAGTTGTACTCCTTCTAAATTTTTTAACCCATTTTTTAATTCAATTGTGATAAGTCAATAGTCCCGACTTATTTAATTATTAAAATGTGTTTTTCAACTAGGGTAAAATTTGATAAAAAGTATTAAAAATTCTAAAACATCAGAAATTTTGGAATAAAGTTTAAGTTCTAAAACATCAAAAGGAAAGGAATGGAGGGAGTATATTAGAAAAAATTATGAAAATTTTATATTTTAAAAATAATCATCGAGACAAATCTAACGACATCTTATATCATATTATTTATCTTTGTATATTAGTAGAAAAATATGGTCAAAGTAAGTTAGGTCAAAATTACACATTTTCAAATGGATCATCTATTGCGGGACGGAGGGAGTAACAAATAAGGAAAAAAATGAAATTTAACTTCTAATACATTATAAAATTGGTCAAAGTTTCTTATAAAAAGGACAAAAAAAATTGACGATTTTGTTTCTTATAAAAAAAAGTTCCGGAGGAAGTATACAATTCCAAGAATGATTTTATTATTGTTTTTATTTTATTTAATTAGTGTTGAAGATGGGTAGAACTGTACAAAGATTCAGTGTCAACCGTCAACTATAAAATTGAATTTCTGGGAACGTCCAATTAAATAAGGACAAATTGAAGACGGAACATTAGAACGACGACCTCATCTCTTTCCTTTTCTTTTCTCAATCTTCCAAACTTTTTTGATCAATTCATTACAAGACTTGTGATTCGACGTTAGAAATTACAAGCCCTTCTTCCTATTCTTATTCATATTTTCCTCTATAAATTGACTTGTCTTTCTTTGTTTTTTTATTAAGCTAAAATGACTAGTATGTATTTATCTATATTTTCACATTAATATTAATGTAAAGGAATTAATAGTTCGAGTGTAATATCTTAAAAATTGTTAAAGATTTGAAAGAGAAAACTATTGACAAATTTTATGAAAAAAAAAATTATTTTTTAATATTTCAATGTGTTAGATACACAAATTTTAAGCTACTTAAAAAAAGATACACAATTTTTAAGATAAACTTTTCATTTTATGTTAGCATTTCCCTCAGCCAACACGGCGCGATACACTTATAAATTGAAATGTATTGGCACATTTTTTTAAATCAAAACATTAACAATCATTTTTATCAAATAAAGAGTTTGTCGACTTTTATATTTTAAAAATTATCATTTCATAAAAAAATTATCAAAATTCATTTGTTTATAATAATCATATTAATTACTATAGTCTCCTTTCTCTAGAAATCAAAAAGTTAAACAAAAAAATCGTACTAACTTGTCAAGGTCATCTTTCCTTGTAAATCAAATAGTTAAAAAAAATAATGCAATTATATATTATTCATATCTTCTTATTTCTAATCATTATTTATTAATTTTATTAGGTCTACAACAACGTAACCTAATAATTTCCCTCTAAAATGCTGCATTAGGTTAACAGTAATTTAATCTAACAAATTCTATCTAAAAAAATGCATCGCACCAGTTTCATTTCTATTCTCTTGCCTTTTTTTATAAAAAAAAATTTTTGACAATATTTTGTACACTTATTTAATACTAAAAAAATGCATCGCTATCATGTTGCCTTTTTTTTACAATATTTTGTACACTTATGCCTTTTTTTTGACAATATTATGTACACTTATTTAATACTAAAAAAATGCATTGCACCAATTTCATTCATATTATGTTGCCTTTTTTTCTTTGACAATATTTTGTATACTTATTTAATACGTTTACAAACAGAATACCTTAATTTCCATGCAAACTCGGCTACCCTAATTTCCATGTAAACTTGACAATATATTTATCCTTATTTATTAATTTTATTAGGTCTGCAGCAACTTAACCTAATAATTTCCCTCTAAAATGTTGCATTAGGTTAGCAGCAATTTAACCAAACAAATTCCATCTAAAATGCAGTGCACCAATTTAACCTAACAAATTCCCTCTAAAATGCAGCAATCTCTATTATTTCTCCTCATTGATGAATTTTTCATTCCTATCCTGTTGTGTCATCGTTTGCATATATCTATTGTTTCTGTAGACTTTTTTTTTTTGCAAGTTGTTGTACACTTATTTAATACGTTTACAAACAGAATACCCTAATTTCCATGCAAACTCGGCTACCCTAATTTCCAATCAAACTCGGCTATATATAGCAAACCCTAAACCGTGTTTCTCTCAACAAAAAAAAAACCAAACCGTGGTAAATTACTCAGACAGCAGAAGAATCATATATTTTGATTTTTGCAAATGGAAGGACGTGACCTTACAACCTTCCTATCATACCACTGTTTTACAGATATTCTAATTTAACATGCATTTTATCGATATGCATATTTTTTTGAGAAATGGAATACCCTTTTTGCGTTTTTTGTTTTTAGTTTGAGATGTTTACACCAATTTTGGCGGTCTTCCTTTTACAGCAAAGTAGCAATGCCCATTATTTAAGAGACTCAACATCAAAATTGGAATGAAGGTAGTCAACGGATTCTATATTATGTATCTTTTTTGTTAATCGTATTCTACTGTTGTTTTTTTTTTATTTTTAAATTTAATCGCATTCTGATGGATAACTAAATAAAACTAATCCCCTTAAATGCTAACTCTTGGAGCAGAAAGGATGAGCATGAAAGTAACAATAAATGCAATGAAGTAGTAATTTATGTTAATTTTTCTTTTAGATTTTTCTATTATATTTTATTTTTGAACCATGTATTTGCTTTTTGTTTTGCTAATTTTTTCGTTGTTTTAATTAATTTTCTTGCATTCTTTTTGTAGACAATGCACTTTTGAAAGATGCTCACATTGGGTAACATCCATGACTAGGGAAATATGCAAGGTTAAACTTTATATTGGACTCGAAAGACATGATTTACTGATATAAGAGATACCATCAAAAACATGAGGTTTGTGTAGGGATGTTATCAAAGAGCCCAAAAGATAGTCAATGTGATAATCAATTTAATACTTATATATGACACTCTAAAAATACAATCAATTTAATATCTATATATGACACTTTAAAAAAAATCGTGCATCGCACGAGTCGAATTCTAGTTTCAATGTACGTTGTTGTTGTTGTTTAATTCTTAGTTTTTGAGTTTGGTGTCTATAAGATGCAACTCGTGCGTTAATGCGTGGGCGTAAATAGAATTTTGGACTTTGACAAGAAAGGCATGATTGAGATTGTAGTTGTGGGTCAGTGCCTCTAGGTCTAGGACCAACCCACACAAAATGACCTTCCTTGTACTAGCCACGGTCCGTACCCACCTCTGTCACCAGTTTATATCAATCTGTCGGGGTGTGTTTAGATTCACCCAACCTTATAAACCATACATGTTTTAATTAGCTTATGAGTTTATGCAAATAAATATGTCTTTATGTATTATTCATACGTTTGTTAATGTAGTTTATGAAAAAACAATTTATGAAAGTATAATTTTCGTTAGCAAAAACTCATGAATTAAGATAAAAACTTATTTATTTTCATAAGCTCAATCTAAACGGGGATGTCTATCTTAAGATTTTTGATATCATGTACGAATCAATAAAAGTGTGCTCTTTTAATCATTCAAACGTCTTTTTTCTTATATTTTTTATTGCAAAAAATTCATTCATAATAAAAAAAAATTTGAAAATATATTGTTAATATAATTAATCAAAGAGAGTAAACAAAATATCTACATAGCACTAACTACTACTTCCTCCGTTTCAAAATGAGTGTCGTTTTAGCAAAAAAAAATTACTTCCAAAATATTATTCTTTCTTTAATGAAAAACAAACCAATAGTTGATTAGGTTAGGATAATATGATAAAATAACATATCTCATTTCTTTTAATTAATGTATTTCTTAATATATGTGTAAAAACTTTAAACGAACATTTATTTAAAAAAAAATGAAGGGAGTAAGTAAAATAATAGCTTTAGTGCTCTTTAAAAAATACCACCCCTCTTACCCACGCTTAGAGCCACCCCTAACCACAAGGTCCCGTTAAAGAGACTAGCATGACTATTTAGCACCGTCCCGTGGCTACATATTCATTCTCTGAATGAATAGGCATATTATTCACCACCACCATCATTGCATTCCCACTGCATTAGATATTTAGACTTTAACAAAGAAAGAAAAAATTAATAGGTAAGGAGAGAAAATTTAAGGATGATGCAATTGTTTTTATTATTTGAAAAAGAAAATTTATTTTTATTTAACCATATGTGTGTATAGAAAAATTATATTTGTAAAATGTTAAGAAAACCATTATAAAATAAATCTAGATTATGTGTAAAATGTCCAATTTGTACTATGTTGAATGTAAATTGATTTATGTTTGAATTTATTTACATCAAATTGAATTGAACAATAAATTTGAATGTAAAATTCACATTTAAAAATTAAAAATTAAAAATCAAAGTTTCAAATTAAAATCAATTTTGATGCAAAATCAATTCAATTAGAGAATTTTCAAACATATCAAAATAAACTTTGGTTCCACCAAAATGGAGATGCAATAATCCAACACCGAATGACACAGTGCTGTTGCTTGTAAGTACTTGTGCTTCTTTTTTTTTCTTCCTCACTTTTCATTGGTCAAAAACAATAGAAAGAAAAAAAGAAAGAGAGAGAATAAAAAGATAATGTGAGTATGTGAGAGAAAGTTGTCAAGAAGTTGTCATAAAGTGGTTGCACAAATATCATTTCTTAAAATTTATGCTAGTTACAGTAGTGGCGACCGGCAAGTGAACATTAACTTATATGGTCAAGAATGAAATGCTTACTAGGGCCACCCCGCCGGCCAGATACATAAAACACCATATTTGGTCTCCTTCCCTACCCCCTAGCCTACCATAACTAACCTACAGAAGCAATAACGTACGTACGTGAACCTTCCATTGTCAATTACAAATGTAACAAATGCATATCATAGACATTGTCATAGAGTTGAAAATCACCAAAGTGTCACCTGCTTCATTCTAACCTTAATATTGCCAATAAACTATATGAGATAGGTTCTGGATATGTTTTTATAAGTTAGACAATCGTCATCTTATAAACGGGTTTTGAAGAGTTTAAGTTAGGATTAATCTAAATTCTGAAATGGTATCAAATGATGTCTAAGATCCATTTGACCATTAACTATCAGATCCATGTCACACTTTAGATAATTAGTCCTATGCAAGAGGGAGGTTGTTAAAAAATCCACATGAGATTAAAAAGTGTTACATTCCTATCTCTCAAATGTTATTTGTTCTACTGATATACAATTGAGGTGTTAGCTCAAAGATCAAAATTTAGTTTCCTTCCCTTAAATACACGGTTCAAATTCTCTCGTCGATGATCGTAAATGACCATATATATGCCACTTCAATCATAGATTTTTTCTCTAACCCAATTTTTTTTTTTGTCAAGTTCTCTTACCCAATCTTATTTAAACTAATATATAATATTAAAAAACACTTTATGCTTTGTAACAAAAAAAAACTTTATGCTTTAATTTATTCTCCATTAAAGTATGAGTAATTTTGTCCACGTGAACTTAACTCAATTGATAGAGACATTTTATAATATATGTAGGGGTTAAAGTTTGAACTTCGGACACCACAAATTTCTAGTCGCTAAACTACTTGATAAAAAAAAATATGAGTAATTTTTAATGCGTTTTCTTTCGTATTTTAAAATTAAAATCAACTGACCATTTGTTTTTTAAGGATGATATATAAACATAAGATTGTATGCGAGTTACACTCATAACTTTCACCACTTGTATTTTATACATTTTCTATCCGAATTAAAACGGGTTACAATTCCTTTAAACAATGTTGAGGGAATTTGATTACATTTTCTTTAAAGTATACTAACGACGTATATAGAGTTTTATGTAATTTATGGTTAATCATCGAGATGGATCATAAGATATGCAGTTGAAGAAAGACCATCTTTGAATGCAACTGCGTTGATAACCACCTCATTGATCATTAAAATCTCCATCATTTTTTATCTCTCTCAAAATACAAGTTACTAATGTAAGAACCGTAAATCATTACTCATAATCTTCTCATCTTATTATTCATGATCAAAGCAATGTAATTTTGCATAATGATTTAGATGATCAAGGGAAGATAGAATCCTTATATAAGAAAAGGAAAAAAGAAGAAAGAGCTTTAAATTAACTCTATCTAATAATCCTTATATAAAACATAATTAAAACTAAGAAGAATGAGCATTTCCATCTTATTGGGAGGCTGCCATCTTTGATATCTCTTCAAGGAGAAATTTGGTCTCCACAGCAAAGTCAACATGAACATTGAACAACTAACCTCGTTTGCCTCTTCTCGTTATTATACTCAGTTCTAAGAAACACTAACCCGCAAGAGGTGTGGAATCCAAGTAGTTTGCTTCAATTTCATTTTTTAAGGATTCTCCCTCCTTAAAAAAACAAAACAAATTTTATGACAATTGGCATGCGTGATTCATGATCAAACATTAAGAAACTTATTAGAGAAAGAGGAGCATAATAAAGTGATATCTCCTAGTTTACTTGAGATACAAGTTAACTAGTATTAGCTTGTTAATATTGATGATTTAGCTTGTAATTAGGCTAAGTGTAATCTTCCAGTTGCTTATAAATACTCCATGTAGCTACATTCACATCTATGAGAAATGAGATCATTTTCATTATTTGTTTTCCATAACAAAACTGGCATCCGATACGATACCTGTGATCTAAGGTTGTCTAGCTCATCGGTAGAGCACCCGATGATCTTCTCAGCTTCCTCATTGAAAGTAGATATATAAGCCTCACCATCAGAAACTCTTACAACCATCATATATTCGAGGGCAATACTACTATGCTATAGTTTGCAAAACTTCCAGATTTATTGAGATAGATTCATTACCTTAAATTGCATTTTTCATTGGTTTTCTAGCAACTTTCAGACCAGCACCCAACACCCATCACGCTTCCAGTAACGTTCTTATTGCAAGTCTTACAAGCACGGTACCAAATTGCCGGATATGACCTTAAGAAACTTGTATATCCTCTGATACCAAAGAATGCAGTCTGCTCAAAGTACTAAAAGAGACTAGATTAAACAAATGTCTACGATTGAAATTCGTTGAAGGTTGGTAATTTGATATCAGTTATATATTAACCATCTTAGTAATGCTAGGAAATGAAAAATTAGAATCCAGAATAGTGGTATGCATTATTAGACCAGATATATTGTGCAAAGAATACCTCCTCAACCTCCAAAGAGGGGTTTGAGGTTATGTAATAAAGTGGAACACAATCACTGTGCACTGATCTGCTTCTACTGTTGGACGATGGAATTGAACCAAAGCTCAAAGCAAACATTGAAGCATCCTTACCTTCATATTCATACCTGCAATTCAAATAACATACATATAAATATGACTAACATAAACATAACAAAACAAGCGGACAATCATATATAGCAGCATCTTAGCTTCTAAGATTCAGGTACTTCTGGATTAATCATAACTAAACTTCTGCTTATAGACGACAAAGAAACACCTGAAAAAGAACATATTCAACAATGAGATATATGAGTCTTTTTTGCACCAAAGCTATGCAGTAATTACCAACTCTTAAACAACTGTTAGTAGCAAGATCACCCCAGAAAGATACCAACAACTGTTTTCTTGGTGGAATGTCAAGCATAGCATGTCTTGCCACATTCCAACTTGTAACAGGCCTGAGTAATACTCAACCCTCCTGCACTATGCCTCACCAATATAACCTATACAAAACGTTATTTAATTAATCATATACTATTACCTTCCATATACTATAAGTGAAGAAATAGACATAGCATATCATGACAGCACAGTGCACTTCTTCAACAAATAAACTACTGCATTAGCCTAGTAGGAATTTACTTTAGCTAGCATTAAGTCCAAACAGAACCAAATCGACCACGTCTAACTATAATCTAATACACCAATAATGATAAGACTTGGAACTACATTGTCATTGTGGACACCATATATAGTTTATAGTTCATCACTACCAATTCTTTTTATCTCTCATGGAATATCACTACACTAGTAATTTTATCAAAATTAATTAACGTCTTTCCTCCGCTTTTTATTAGCAAGGAACAATAAAATATAAAATGGTAAAAAATAATAAAGTGACATGTAAAATTGAAAGAAAAAATGTTACAACAAAACATAATATTTTTTATATAAGGTTTTTTTTATAGTGTCAAATAAAATATAAATTTAAATATCCTAAAAAAAAAAAGAAGATATAAATTTAAATTTAATTAGGTAGGAGTATTTATTATCTCTTATCCCTTATCTTTTTCTTTGTAACAAAATCTGCAGCAATCCCTCATCAACTAAAACTCTATATGTAACAAACTATAACTATATCAGTCCTCTAAGATAAAACACTATTTTTTTTGTTACAAAATAAAACTCTATATAAGCACACACTGTGATTAAATCATTAAAATTTGAATAATTGTTCCAAATAACTAACTACCAGTTCAAGGTGTACTTGTCGCAACAATTCTCGTCATCTCCGAAGACAAGACACTTACTGTTCCTTCGATCACTCCTCACATACACTCACACACAGGTTCTCTCTCTCTCTCTCTCTCTACATAACCATGTCAATTATCTTTTTCATGCGACTCTATTTTCCTAATTCGTTCTGCAATCATGGGTATAATATAATTCAGTTTCTGAGATCAAGTTAGTTTTTTTTTTAATAAAAATTAAATAAAATTTGGTCCTTTTTTCTTTCTGTGTAATCTTAATCACGTCAAAGTCAACTTTCCGTTTTGGGTGTTTGTCAAAAGTCAACCCTTGTTTATTGTTGTGCAGTTTTTTTTAATTTGTAAAACCCATCTAAGATTTTTCATTCATTTAATTCATTCATCAATGAATTCATATTTGTCATCTTAATTTTCCTTTTGTGAAGATTTTGTATAGTAGTTTGGAACAAGGCATTGTTGATTTTGAGCTTATTTTTCACTTTTTTGAGTAGGTGATTGCTGATTAGAATTTGCTTTACAATGCGTAAGAGGCGCGAAACTGCGTCGATAGGATCAAAAGGGTCAAGCAGTGGTGGTGCTGCAAGTGAAAAAAAGACTAGTAATGATGCTAAAGTTCGCGTTGTTGTTGGTGGTGGAAACTCAAAGAGGTCTTCAATTTCGTGGCTGGCCTTGTTCTTTATCATCGCGTATTCTTGTTCAGCTATTTATCAATACCAGTTTCAGAATATGCCTCTGCCTCTTACTGCTGATCAGGCCGGAAAGAGGGGTTTCTCTGAGATTGAAGCATTCAGTCATGTTAAGGCTTTGACTGAGGTTGGCCCTCATCCTGTTGGTTCTGAAGCTCTGAATCAAGCCCTGGAGGTTGGATTCTCAACTTTGTTAATTTTTAACTTTCGATAGTTTTGTTGCATTCTGTGACTTTTTATGTTGAATTGAACAAGTTAAAGTGTGGTTTTCTCATATATTGGTGAACTTATTAAATGTATAATTGCTCTGTCTTTTAATTGATTTCTTGGATCTCAAGAAATATGAGTAAGATGTGTGCAATGGGGAGTTTTTTCCCAAAGGAAATAAATAAGAGGAAATTTGTCAATCAAATTCTTTTTCCTTTGCCTGGTTTGTTTTTCTGAATGTACAAATCCATTACGTAGAAGTTTTGAGCTCATGATGGTATATTATTATGTGTGAACTGTGAACTGTAGTGCAAGGATATAGTCTATTTAGTTAACGTGAATGAATACGAAAATAATTAGTGGTCCCTGTTGATGTTATCGAACAACTATCATCTTTTGGTTAAAAAGTTATGATTTATGAATCTTTATTAATTTGATAAAAGAAATTTAAGTATTTGTTTCTTGCTGTGTTTTTGGGCTGAAAACTTCAGTGTCTTAAGTCTAGGAATAGTTAAAAGCAGTATAGTCTTAAAAGCCAATAGCTAGTAGTTCGACTCTGTTATCAGTAACAGTTTGGGCTAGTATGAGCTTGAATTCAGAACTCGAAAACTTGATAATGAAATATATACTTTCATTACTTAAGTTACTGATTTTACTCAGCGATCAAGGGGAGTAACAACAAGTTATCCTATTGATTGTGGTCATTTCTTAGTCCATTGTCTGTTAATATATATTTATTTTAACATGCTTCTGTTCCAACTGCAGTATGTTTTGGCAGCATGCAAAACTATTAAAAAAACAGCCCACTGGGAGGTGGATGTCGAAGTGGATCTCTTTCACGTAGAATCTGGTACAAATCATCTAAGTAGTGGCTTATTTGTGGGGAGATCGCTTGTTTATTCAGATCTGGATCATGTCGTAGTAAGAATCTTGCCTAAATATACATCTGAAGCAAGAGAAGAATCCATACTGGTCTCATCTCATATTGATACTGTTTTTTCAACGTATGTTTTCTCCATCTATTTTCTCCCATCTTTTTGTTTTCGTTTCTACTATGATGTTTTTAGTTTTATAGGATGCATATGTCATGCATATGTGTATGTAATTTATGATGAACAATTAATGTAAAAACAACATATCTAGTGAAGATTCTCTGTTTTTCATCCTGCTGGAGGCGCTTAGAGCCCTGATTTTCTAGTAGAAGGAAGAAGAATATATAGACACACACACACACACACACTGACGCTCACATGCCCTGTTTGGAGAAACAACTTATTTAAGTGCTGATGTATTATCTATTTCTATTATAAAAGATAAAATAAAGTCAAACTGTTTCTATATAAGTTATAAGTTGTTTTCATTAGCTATCTTGGAGAGCTTATAGAAATAAGTTGAAAACAGTTTATGGACATGGCATAAACTGTTTCCATTAGCTCTCACAAACAGCCTCACAGGTGTTTATGTCCTCACGTTGGTTGCTCTAAACAGAGTGACATTCAGTTTCTGATTAGCTAAAAGCACCGTGTTATTTGCTGCTAACCTTATAGCATTAATTTAACAGTGAAGGGGCAGGAGATTGCAGTTCATGTGTAGGTGTTATGCTTGAACTTGCTCGTGGAATTTCTCAGTGGGCTCATGGATTGAAGAAAGGTGTTATATTCTTATTTAATACCGGTGAGGAGGAGGGTCTTAATGGTGCTCATAGCTTCATAACCCAGGTATGGAATTACTTGTTAATGCATCCTTTAGTACTTTTCCTATTTGCTTCTCAGCTGGTTGAAAGACATGGATCTTTATATTGATTAATAGACTTATGTTGGGAATCTAAAACATAAGGTTTAAATCCTTTACTGAGAAGTTTATAGACTATCGAAATTATAACTGAATACGGAATACGTCCTTTTCTTTAACAATTTCAAAGCAAGTCTTTTAATTTGGAGGATTTCTTCTCCTCCTCCTCCCGCTCCTCGTCCTCCTCACAAATGTTTATTTTTATTTATTTCTTGATAGTTTCTTATAGACATATTATTTACCCGACTCATTCATATAACACTAGTGTAGGAAGAATGAATTTGTTATTTTTCGTTCTTTTCTTATTATATTTTAGTGTGGGAGGCTCTCTCAAGCTGATCAAAATTTTAGAGTTATTTTCTTGCCACTATCTGAAACACAAATACTATGTTAAAATTCTTATCTTACTGTTTTTTTAATGCAGCACCCTTGGAGTAAAACTGTTCGTATGGCTATTGATCTAGAGGCCATGGGAATTGGAGGGAAGTCTAGTATTTTTCAGGTGTGTAAACTTGAGTTTGTCCAACAGTAGGTCATTTTTACCTGATTTTACTAATGAAATTTTGTCCTTCCGTTCATAATACATCTTGTTGTTGATGGTGGTCAAGAATCATGGTTTACTTCCGATCTTGATTGCCTTACCCAGCAAAAGGAGGCGAAAAAGTGTATTTCAAAAACAATTTTTTTTTTTTTTATCAATCTTCATTCATTTAGACTTAGAAATTGAAATTTTATTTGGTTATTTGACTTCCAAGACTTGTCATTTCTAGAGTTTGTCAAATTCTGACATAATTTTGTGCCACTTTTGCATTAGTAGGCTGGTCCTCATCCAAGGGCTATTGAGAGCTTTGCTTCAGTAGCAAAATACCCATCTGGTCAAATTGTTGCACAGGTTTGAAGGCTTCCTTCATTATTCTTTTCCTCTATAGCAAATTTTTTATTCATGTTTTTTATTTTCATTTTTTTGTACCTTTGTTTAAATTAACCTAGATTTATGCTGCAGGATCTTTTTACTTTGGGGGTCATAAAATCTGCAACAGATTTCCAAGTGTACAAAGAGGTCGCTGGCCTCTCTGGGCTTGATTTTGCATATGTAGACAATACTGCTGTATATCATACCAAGGTTTCCTTCTCTCTTTATGTCCTATGAAATATTTGGTTTGCTTTTTGTTCTGTATTCTATTGCAAATCATGAACTTCATATTGTGTTGGTTGAAATTATTTTGCAAAGAAACTCGTATGAGAGCTCTCCATGCCATAATAGCTCTTTATTGTCGTTTAAGTGGATTTGAATTAATTGAACGTAGTTGTCTTTGCCCTTAAGATTAGTTTCAGACCTAGATTTTTCTTATTTACCAGTTTTGAGATGGTTTAGATTACATAGCAAGAACATATTATAGAAAGTAGAACAATCACAACTTTCTAAGGTTGTTCTAGTACTAAATTGTAGGCTACAATTTTGTTTTGGTACATTAGAAGGTGGTAGAAGAATAGGAATCCATCTTGGTAGAATTGGCTTGAATGACTGCTAAGGGTTTTTTCTGGTCAGGAAATATACTGGAAATCCACTTTTGTTCGACAGATGATTTTTATGTGTTGGCTTTGTCAACTTTGTGTTGCCACTTGAAAGTCCTCTCGGAATGAGAGAAAAGATTCGAGGAAACAAAATGAAAGACCTATTGTAGGCTTTGTCCCCTTGTATTAGTAATATTGATAATGACAAATATCTGCAGCTATATAGCTATATTAGGTCACTGAAGGGTTGACAGAATGTTTTTGCATAGTTAGTATCTATGGTTGGGGGCGGTAGATTGTAGGTGCATGTTTCAGTAGAGAGTCCTTGAAGTTTATTCCCGGATTTTATGCATTTGGATCTTCTAGAGAAGTTACTCGGCCAGTGGGTCATCAAGTGAAGACTATACATCTAATTGTGATCTGTATTGCAACATTTTGTTCATAATATATTCTTTACACTGAAAGATTAATATTATTTCTTGTAAAGAATGAAATTCGTTACGTTGATAGTCGGATACAATGTATTGATTATTGGTTGCAATGTTGAAAGACATAAGGTGGTACTGAAAAGTTGTCTTGAGAGAAAGAAAGACTTTATTAACATATTTTCATATCATGACAGTAATATAATGTTATGTTTTTCCTTGTGCAGAATGACAAATTAGAACTTTTAACGAAAGGATCTCTTCAACATCTGGGGGAGAACATGCTAGCTTTCCTGCTTCATATTGGTGCATCTTCTCATTTTCCAGAAGAAAGCTCAACAGAGTCAAAGGAAGATATTAGCAATAGCAAAGCCATATATTTTGACATCTTGGTAATTCTTGGTTATGCCAATCATATGTCATTTCTATGCTTCATTATGTATGTCATGCATTAGTTTTCCATCTGACAGGTGTGGCTGTACTTTGCTATGCCGACTTCATATCATTAGGCTCTAATACATGGTAAATGTCTTATCGTTTCAGGGAACATATATGGTTGTATACCGTCAAAACTTAGCTAATATGCTCCACAATTCAGTGATAGTCCAGTCGCTTTTAATATGGGTTACATCATTGGCTATGGGTGGTATACCAGCTGCAACTTCATTGGCCTTGTCATGTTTGGGCGTTATCCTCATGTGGCTGTTTTCCTTAGGTTTCTCCGTTCTTGTTGCCTTTATTCTACCTTTGATATCTTCATCACCAGTGCCATATGTTTCTAGCCCGTGGTTGGTGGTTGGATTATTTGGTGCGCCAGCTATTTTGGGAGCACTGACTGGTCAACATTTGGGTTATCTTTTATTTCAAAAATATCTCTTGAGTGTACATTCTAAGAGAGGCCAATTCCCCCCCATCATTCAGGCTGAACTTGTCAAGCTGGAGGCCGAAAGATGGCTCTATAAAGCCGGTTCCTTTCAGTGGCTTATCCTTCTTATTTTGGGGAATTATTTTAAAATTGGGTCTTCTTACTTGGCTCTTGTTTGGTTAGTTTCTCCGGCATTTGCATGTAACTATCACTGCCTCATCTCTGTCCTTGTTAGATATTTTTTTTTTATAAGCTAGAACAGCTTATGTTATCTGCTACTAAATTTTTGTTAAAATTTTCAGTTGGATTTTTTGAAGCAACCCTATCCCCAGCCAGATTACCAAAGCCACTCAAACTGGCAACCCTAGTCCTTGGGTTAGCCACACCAATTTTATTTTCTGCCGGAATTTTTATTCGGCTTGCTGCTACAATCATAGGGGGTATGGTTCGACTTGACAGGTAAATCTCTCTCTCTATCTCTCATTTTCTGTTTGTGTGTTATTGCCTATCAAAAGCAAATTCTGAAAACGTTCAACATTTTATTATGTTTGCAATAACTCATGCTAACTTTTAATATATTGATTCTTTTGTTTGGTTTAAAATTTGTGTTTTGATATTACTTTCATGCTATTTTTAGTTGTATTACAAATGTGTCATATCCTCGTGTTGGTGTGTTAGTAGCTGTGTCCTTATGTCATATGCTTCTTGTTAAGTTCCGACCCTATTGCCATGTTGTTGTTGTTGTAGTAGCAATCTTTTTTATATTCGCTCTGCTTCCACTATCATCACCACCTTGACTCAGTTGCATTCACCACTAATTTGTTATGGTTTCCATTGTCGTTAGGCTTGACCACTGTTTTCACCGTCCATTTGGTCATATAAAGGTAAACTTTTAAGTATAGCCGGCATCTAATTTAAACTTCTTTACTTTATAGGAATCCTGGTGGTACTCCTGAATGGTTGGGAAATGTTGTGATTGCTGCATATATTGCTGCTCTCTTGTCTTTGACCTTGGTGTATCTTCTTTCATATGTCCATCTTTCAGGTTTGTTTACTGTATAGCCTTTGCAAGTAACATTTTTTTTTGAAGAAACCTTTGCAAGTAACATTGAAAATTTGAAATCTTATTATCGTTACAAGGAGGTGCTAATTGCTTCATTTTGTTAAAATTTTCAAAGAAGTTCTGTCACACAACATGCTTTTTGAACTTAATTTTTTTTTTAC
>Ga0315915_1000398_pt1 | contig 43111 bp, 22 predicted proteins | sample MpolbnodulesMG_FD_207738 | JGI IMG/M metagenome (GOLD analysis project Ga0315915, IMG submission 207738) | Medicago polymorpha root nodule microbial communities from Los Angeles, California, United States - branched nodules | ecosystem: Host-associated > Plants > Roots > Nodule | place: USA... | reverse complement strand
GTCATTCGGTACAATTTAACTTAACTAACACAAAGATTTTTTTTTTATATAGAAACCAAGTCATATAACCGAGTTTTTCGATTCAATCCGATTCAGTCATGCGGTTCAACCAGTGACTCAATGGTTTGACCAATGACCCAGTGACCCAGTACCTTTACCGAGTCGATCACCGGTTCGGTTTTTAAAACTATGGTGAGAATATGAGATGGTGTGAGGGAATGTGGAAGTTTAAAGGTGTATTTATAGGGGGAGATTGTAACATAGGTTATATCTACCATAAATATAGTCAAAAAACGTGAAAAAAACTTTAAAAAAAACGTGCAAAACCAATTAAATTGCATTGAACACCGTTCAAAAAACGTGTGTTCTTCAGTTCTGACCACCGACCAAGGTGCGTGATTTAACTCGCCCACATGCTAGTCGTGTGTGACTTAAGTCACGCAGAACATATAAGGTGCGTAGTTAAGTCACGCAGCGTGACTTATCTACCCTAGGGGCATTATTGTTTTTTCAGCTGGGTGCGAGCGAAAAGTGCAGGGGGAAGAGTAGAATTCAAGTATGTTTTGCCAAGCTAGACTTTGGGCCCATTTGTTATAGATTTTAAAAAAAAAATTGTATTTTTAAAAATGATTATTTTTTTGAAAATATATATAAAAATAGTGGAAGTTATTTCAAACTCATTTGTTAAAGTTTAAAAAAATAGTGTCGGTGTTTGCTTGGCGGCTATTTCAGAATATATTACCAAGGGGAATTTATTTCGATGCTGGACCATTCATCAGGAGTCTCAATTGTGTGTTGGTTGTTGTGGTTTGGTGGAAACAACACATCATTTATTTTTGGGTTACAGCTTTTTTTGTTCTATTTGGCTACTTGTTCGACATTGGCTTGAAGCTCATTCAGCCGATTCGTTGAGTATTACAGATCATTTTTTACAGTTTCAGCTTATCAGATTATCTAAAATCAAGGCATTCATTTATGTTATTGATTTGGTTTGCGAGTTCTTGGGTGATTTGAAAGGAAAGAAATGCAGGGATTTTCCATGACAATGAAAATGCTCCAATTCAGATTTTGGTGAATATTAAGCTTCTTTCCTTTTGGTGGCTTAAAGCTAAATTTGTTGTTTTTTCGTATCAGTTTCATGTTTGGTTCCAAAGCCTTTTTCTATGTTTAGGCATTGGTTATTGGTTTTTTGGTTTGATGAACTTTTCTTGTAATTATTAAGTTTTCTTCCCTAGTACACCTTGTGTCGGAAAGATGTATGATCGTAGTAACATACCTCATTTTAATCTCTTTAAAAAAAATAAAGAGAATTGGATTATATATATGTGTGTGTGTGAAATCCTATTTCAATTTTAGTTAAGAATATATTTAAGCATGCAAAATACTTATACCGTAGCTATAGCACCGAATACTTGTAGAGAACAAATAATTAATTTTAAGGTACTAATGAATGTCTTTGATGTATTGAATAAGAGGATTAAAATAGAGGTATTGTATTGAAAAATAGGAAAAAGTGATGAATTTAATTTTTTAAAAGTCAAATTGTCATTGAATCCAAATGTAAACACGCTACTTATAATTTCCTCAACAAGTACGCACTTATTATGATAAACCTTATTTTTACCAAAAGCCTTGCTAAATCAATATGTAACTTTTTCTTATCCTATTTCTTTGACAAATTTAAAAATAAATTAAATATATAATTTATGAAGCAATTAAATCCGACTTTAAATTATATTAAAAATTGAAACCATTAAATAGAATTTGTTTATTTATATTTGCTTAGGAATCAAGCAATACAGCGAACGTTTACCTAACAAATAGGCGCAGTTATCATGTTGCGGATCGAGAACACAAATAATGCTTGTGCTGCACCAGGCACTAGCCACTCAAATAGCTAAGTTGAATCAAGAATTAGGCGGCAAAACTCCTAAACGACGAGAAGTTTTCAAATCTCAAGTAAACAACAATGTCCTCTTCTGACCGGAGATTGTCAAATAAAGGTTAAAGGAGACGAGGTACCAATGACTTGCCTTTCAACCATTACAATGATGCCAACATGCAAATAAGTGGCAATATCTATTCATACTCAACCTGTCACCACTTCATAGCCCGGCAAACCTAACGACCAAACATGACAAACAACAAATACGCAATTTTCAAACTAACTTTTGGTTTAAAAATTTGACAGAGTAACCTCTTTATTTTCAACATTACCATAATTTGAATCTTGTTTATAAACTTTTAGGCTTAATTGCAGTTTTAGCCCCCTAACTTTCTCAAAGTTGCGATTTTGGACCCCTAAGAAAAAAACTACAAAACAGCCCCCTAAGTTTTGCACATGTGGCAGTTTTGACCCCCAAGGCTGATATTGACTCGGTCTACGCTGACGTGGCACCCTAAGTGAGGTGCCACGTGTTATTTTTTTATTTTTTTTTTGGCCTTGGGGGGCCAAAACTGCTACAGTTACAAAACTTAGGGGGCTATTTTGTAGTTTTTTTTCTTAGGGGGCCAAAATCGCAACTTTGGAAAAGTTAGGGGGCTAAAACTGCAATTAAGCCAAACTTTTATTAACAGACAAAATCTCAAAGACAACATGTCTAGATATTTTTACCATAAAAAATAACATTTCTATACTCCAAATAGATACAAATACATTGACTCGATATATAAACATAAACAAGAATGCCTTCGATCAAGTGGGAAAAATTCCTTTTATGTACCTAGGCCTGCCTATAGGTGGTAATCCGTGGAGTCTAGAGTTTTGGGAACCAATTGTGAATCGCATTAAATCTAGATTGTCGGGTTGGAATAGCAGATTTCTTTCTTTCGGTGGCCGTTTGATCCTCCTCAAATCAGTTCTAACATCTTTGTCTGTATATGCTCTTTCTTTCTTCAAAGCTCCATCAGGTATAATCTCTTCCATTGAATCTTTATTGAATAATTTTTTTTGGGGTGGGAGTGAGGATTGTAGAAAAATTACTTGGATAGGTTGGAATACCTTATGTTCTAAAAAGGAGCATGGAGGTTTGGGGGTTAGGAAGTTGAAGGAGTTTAATGTTACTTTACTAGGTAAATGGTGTTGGAGGATGGTAGTTTACAGAGAAGGGTTGTGGTATCATGTTTTAGTTGCCCGTTATAGCAAAGTAGGTGGGAGGTTGGAGGTGGGGGCCGGAGTTTTCTTCGTGGTGGCGGGAGGTAGGTAGGATTCTTGATGGTGACGGTGACATAGGTGGAGGGTGGTTTGGTGATAGTGTTAGACGGAGGGTGGGTGATGGTGCTGCGACTTTGTTCTGGTCGCATAGGTGGATTGGAGGTCCCCTGCTTTGTGTGTGGTTCCCTCGTTTATTTGACTTAGAAGAGAACAAAACCATTACAATGGCTTCTTTGTTCTCTCTGGGGCTGGAGCAGGGTGGAGTTGGAGGCGTAGGTTGTGGGCGTGGGAGGAGGTGTTGCTAGAAGAGTGTAAGGCGTTACTATTTGATATCTATTTGGTTCCTAATGTTTCAGATAGTTGGGAGTGGTTTCTTGATACTACAAAGGGGTACTCCGTGAGAGGTGCCTATGATTTGTTAACAAACGGTGAAGATTCTCAGATGGGATTACCTTTTGAGTTGGTGTTGCATCCTCAGGTTCCTTTGAAGGTCTCGGTTTTTGTGTGGTGGCTTATTCGGGATCGATTACCAACGAAAGCTAACCTGGCTATTCGTGGTGTTATTCCCGTGGATTATATCTTTTGTGTTTCTGGGTGCTGTCACGTGGAGACAGTCGAACATTTATTTTTATCTTGTTCTATGTTTGCATCTTTATGGAAGCAGGTGCGTGATTGGATTGGTTTTGTTGGAGTGGACTCTAATATCATTGCAGATCATCTGGTGCAGTTTACTCATTTGACAGGTGTTGGTAAAGCTAAAACTTTGTTCATGCAGCTTATTTGGCTCTTGTGTTCTTGGGTAGTGTGGAATGAACATAACAACCGATTGTTCAATAATCCTGTTACTTTAGTCCCTCAACTGTTAGATAACATTAAATTTTTATCTTTAGGGTGGCTGAAAGCTAAAAAGGTCGTGTTTGTTTATGGTACGCAGTGGTGGTGGTCAAACCCTTTAGATTGTTTGGGCATTGGCTAACTTGTGTAATCTCTATTTGTTGTGATTCTGAACTCTTGTAAATTTTAGTGGTATCCTAGGCACACCTTGTGCTTGGGAACTGCTGCTTGGTGTGATATATAATTTCATTTTGATTTCTTCAAAAAAAAAAAAGTAGGCTTACCAAAAGAGCAACATAGGTGAAATTTTGAGTCTGCTAGCAACTTTTTTCTCAGCTGCTTGTGAGTCTAGTAAAAAAAAATAAAACAAGAAGGCAAACACATAAGGGTGCGGATAAGTTTTTTTTCTCAAATCTAGTTTCAATTTACAAAGGTTGTAATTGTGTAAAAATATACTTAATCCACAATCATCTGTTTATGGGAAAATTCACAACTTTGAAAATTCATCCATTCAAATACGACTAGTTCAACGTCCCAATGTTGTAAAGAAGCGAAAACCAAATCAACAACTTTAAAGAAAATATAAAAATCATGTATAATTATAAATGATCAAAATAATCAAATTCAAAGAGACTATAAAAATCGGATAAATTTATGGGAATGAAAATAATCACTTTAAAAAAAGTATAGAAATCCAATTGAGAGATTTGTTTTGTTTTCTGAATTGAGAGAAAAGAGCTATCCGTTAGATAAAGCTACCACTGAGGGACCCCACACATAAGAGGAAAGAGCTATCAACGAGATGAAGCTATCGAAAGAAAATGGGGCTCTAATGCCTGTGGCAATAGAGATAAGGTTTTAGGCATCCAATGCTCATGAGGCAAGTTATCAATTCTTATCCATCATTGGGCATTCAAATTCTTGAGATCATCAGGAGTCCAAGTGAATACTCGAAGTAATCCAGGTCTCAAAACTCCATGCATATCATCCTAACACAATGCAAATCATCTTGTTTCGAATTGGGCCAAATTTCAATCCATTAACAGGTTGGGTCGGAATAAGTCATTATAGCACATAGACGGATCATCACATAACCTTACCCTAAATGCACACTTGATGATTAAATTAGGACGACTTATTAATCACGATCGTCTCATTGAGTTAATACCACTGATCGAATCAAGACATTAAGGAGTTTTTGAATGAATCAGATCCATTTAATCAGACTAAGACCATCTTATCTACAATTTTCCGTTTAGACAATTGTACATGCTAGGGTTCTGAGTCCTAAGACCCTAATTCTCCAACTATAAAGCCTAACTACTAGTTCAAGTCCAAACACATAATTCTCAACCCTAAAAATTTCACATCTATGATGTGTGACTTGATCTTTAGAGTGTTTGCGTGTACGCTTCCCATATAGTGTGCCGAAGACGTGGATTCGTCCAAACACCACCAAGGCTGAAGACATTGATATGACCATACACCACCTAGCCGTAGGTTCAAAGAAACCTCTTCTACCGGACTATTGTCATTGTTGTGAACCTGAGTTCCAAATCAAAATAGAAGTTATTCTCCACTTACCCATGTAGACAATTGTCTAAGTTATGGTTCTAGGTCTTATAACCCTAATCCTCCTACTATAAATTCTAACTCATAGCTCAGATGTAGGTATATTATTCCTAACTTTAAAAACATCGCACCCATGGTGTTAACGGAGTCGATCATCAGAGTGTTTGTAAATACACCCCACCACTAGGGACGGAGACATGGATCCAACCAAGCACCACTGGGGTTGAAGACATTGATTTGACCAAACACCACCTAAATAAAAGTTTGAAGACACCTCTTCCACTGGTCCATTGTCGTTGTCGTGAATCTAAGTTCCATATTATAATTGAAGTCATTCTTCTCTCATCCACAAAGACCAGAACTTGATGAACTTGTCATGCAAGTCATTATCATGTATATGGACATCTTCTTTTGATAGACCTAATCTACCATGAAGTCTATTCTTAAATCGATCTAAACTAACTTTATAAGAATCCTCTAGGATGAGGTCAAACTGTAGTGACTAGGATACGGAGTGAATAAATCATATAAGAAGGGCCGTCCCTATCAAATTAAAGGTCCTGCTCTAATATTAAAAATGTACCTTAATTAAAAATTAGTGGTAACTTGAACAATTACAAATTAACAGTAAAAAAAATTTTAAGAAGGTAAATTAGCCCACCCAAATTAGCACCTTAAAGAATCGAACCTGTGACATTGAAGAGAAGCACACTCTCAAGTCTCAAGTCAATACCACCAGGCTAACCCAAGTGGGTAAACAAGAAACATTATTTTGATTTCAATTTGTTTTGTTAAATTTTTTTTTTGTTGGTGGATGTGCGTGGGTTTAGTTGAACCTAACTTGTCAATTTACTGTTTTTTTTTATCAAATAATAAGTGTTTGGTTTGGGACTATTTACCGTTATAATAAAAGAAAAATTTTCCCTACACCCTTACAATTATACTCCTACTAAATATTTGAGACCTTGTTTTTGTCAAAAAAAATAATTATTATTTGAGACCTTCATAAATTGAAGGTCTAGCTCCACAGAGTTGGTTGCTCTTGTCAATGGACGGCCCCGCCTAGGCCTATAATAAGGCTGTACCAAATCTAAGAGATTGTTTTAGCAAATCTATATTAATTATGGTAACATAATTAATTGTCCTTAACAAAGAGATATTTGCCAAAAATGTTCACACACCCAAAAAGGAAAATCCACTCAGTAGCACAATGTTTGTAAAGGTAGGCATGGAAATAGAACTTTGTCTGAGTTCAACTTTATTCCGTAGGTGAAAAGGGCAAGACATGCAGGCTGGTGAGCGTGTGAGCATGAACATGACGAGTCGTCAGAAGCAATTGAGATGGAAAAAGGAAGGAAAGGAGAAAAAAAAATAGAAGAAGAGAGATTAACACGTATATGGAAGGAAAGATTCTTAGCTGCCCTAGTTCTTGCAGTGTGTCACATCATATATTTGGATCGGTAGAAATTCATCACAAGGATTATGTTGCATTGATATAATTTTATCATTGAATAAAATTAAGATTCGAAGCAACATCTGAACGAGCATGTTCTCTCCTCATTTGTTGGATGAATGCCCAAATTCTGCATAATCTTATCTTTGGACAAACTAATAATCATGGTGAGCTGCATTGACATAAACCGAGTTTTGGTAGGTATAAATGTAATGTAGATGTTTCCTTTTCTCATTCTATGTATAAAGTTGGCTTTGATATGTGCATTCGAGGTGACGAGGGTCGGTTTGTGCTAGCCAAAACATAGTAGTTGACTCCGCTCCTTGATGTGAATTTGGGTGACGCATTAGGCTTGTTATCAACGCATCGTGGGTACGTGACCTTCAGTTCGATATTGTGAACTTTGAGCCCGACTCTAAAATTATGGTGAGCAGTCTCTATGATAGTAAATTTAGCATTTCATATTATAGTGTAGTGATCAACGATAATAACCTATGATGTAAGGTTTAGTCGGAGACAAGCTAATGAAGTCCCTTATAGATTATCAGGATGGCTCCGTGTCATATTAGTTTCTACATTCATATTAAAATTCGATTCTTGATAACAAAAAAATTAAATAAATACAATAAGATTCAATTATAATTTTAATGTCGGACAATAAATTATATGGGTACATCTAAAAAAAAACTTTGTATGTCAGACAATAAATTTTAATAGTGAAATTTCTATCACAATTCTTGATATTAAATCTCTATTTCAACTTGTTATTGGGCCAGAATTCGAACCTCATCCTAATTTATTCACCTTAAAATGTGAATATCATATCACTAGAGTGCTTAATTTAAAAAATTATTATTATTATTTCAACTTCAGAGAATCAAATACATCCATCACAAGGTTGTTTTTTTAGTCAAAAGTATGTACATACATCAACTTAATTGTTAGACACTTTAACTAGATTTACACCCCTAACTAACAAACAAACATCATTTGCAATTCATAATATCATATATTAAGTGATCTAATTGACCTGTTCTTTATTTTGTACACTAATTCTTTAAGTTCTTATCATAATTGATACTATAGATTATACCTATGATACTCATGTATTTCTCTTCGTACATGAACCCCATCTTTCTTTCTTTTTTCAAGGATGGACACCGTTTTTCTTAAAACATAACAATTGAAAGAAATACAATAACTGTGTCCGTTTTTCTTAAGAGCATTGCCTAACACAAACTAAAAAATGTGTCAAGCATGTGATAAATTGTAGCTGTTTTTGCATAAAGGAAGTCGTGACAAATAAAAGAATTTATAGATAGGTACTTTTCATCTTTGTACACTTACATAGTTATATTATTACACTAGGAGCTTTCCCTTGAACGAACTAGAAGGGAGAATGTTCTATGGACCACACCACTTGCAACTTTGGTTTGTTATCATTTATACCATTCCTCATTCCACGTGTTATTGGATTCCAAAGCAAATATGTTACACTCCATTTCCACTTTGGTGTAATCTCTCTTTATTTTCTAGGCCACCTTAGAGGTTCTAGCTATACTCTTATAGTCTATAGCCTTAAACTTTGTTACTTGTCACTCACTTACAAAATATAAGAACGTGTCAAAGAAATAGAGAGTCATTCAGTTGGACAAAGCAAACCAAAAGCATGCATATCCTAAATAAAAATTTGATATATCGTACATGACTATAAACTGTGGTCGCGATCGCGACCACAATTATGGTTAGTTACGTTGGGAACTATATTGCAGAAAAATTAGGTCAATACGATTGTGATCCTATTATGGGTAGACCTCAAAATCATTTATATTGCAATATGCAATTTCGTTTATCGCAATTTAAAACCATACATGACACATAACTACAATAAGTTTAGGTATTGAGTTTTCTTTTATGAATCTTAACGGTTATAACTATCAGATATATAAACTTATAACTTTTTACAATCAAATATGAAAAAATATTAAGTGTACACTGCAACATTAATCATCACATAATATAGTCAAAGATTGATTAAGAATGACACATAATATAGTCAAAGATTTCTTTAACATTTGCTTAGACATCAATAAGTGTTAGTCAATCGCCCGACCATGATAAGATGTCAATATCTTTGACTGATATTATGTGTCTTTCTTAATCAATCTTAATGCATGTTTACATGTTTGTGTACGAAAAAATAGCAAAGCTAGGAGAACTTTTGGATGTATAGAGTGGAAGTGACCATCTATCATGCAAGGTCCATCAATGTTTTGAAATTTGAGAATTGAGAGTAGTAGTAGTACTACTACTATGTCTGTGGTAGGAATTAGGTCAATTGAGCAATGATGATTATAATTAGAACACACATGTATTTTCCTGAAAAAGCTATACACTTATACACCTACTAGCAAGTCAAGAAGAATATTAATTACTATAAACCATATACACCTCTTAATTCACAAATAGCAATAAAGCTAGCTCTTCCATTTTACCAAAAAAACATAGGTGATTTTAGACAGAAAGTAGTGAAAGTGTAGCCACATCATATCTCTAATGTTTATTGCCTGAAAGAGGGAGACTAAAACTCATTAGGGGAAAGGAAATAATAACTTTTTCCATGTCACATTGACCCCATGTTCTTGGGATATCATAGATACCATTGGAATCTTCTTTATCCCAAAAATGAAGCCAGGTGCACATAGCAACAACAAGATCTTTGGTATGGGTCAGTCACTTGGATTCCTTAAGGTGGAGAGATGATGTGGGAACCACCATGCATGCTTAGTGGAACATTAGATTCTGTATCCTTTAATTCTTGGACTTTTTCTTACAGTTTTTGGTGTGTGCATCTTTAACTTTCAGTCATCACAATTCAATTTAAACTATATTGTGAGAGTATTTAATCACATGCATTGCTTTTCCGATATTGCTCTTTAGGTACCTTACAATTGTTCACAGACAAGCTACGAGTTCATAAGAACCTCTTCTTCGGAGTTACGATCGGCAGGCCGACAGGATCGAGTTCATAAAAACTTCTTCTTCGGAGTTAGATCTACAACATAATGAAGAAAGACAAGGTGTTTTAAGAGGATTTCCTTGAGTTAGATCCTGCTGCGTTGCCAAATGACTTATTCATCTGACAGACAGCAAGATCTAACTCATAGAAACCTCTTGAGGTTCATATATATAGATCAAGTTTAGAAGCTTTGTATCTATCTATCTATCTATCTATCTATCTATCTATATATTTTTGGCACCATGCTCAAGATCTTTACATGTCGTCAAATAGAGAGCAATCTATTTGCGACAGCATGAGAAAGATCTTCTGCAAAATGACAAAAATTTTCATGGTTTCTTTGGTAAATAAACCAAGGAGGTAGCAAGATGTATCTATATATTTTTGAAAGCATGTTGAAGATTGTCATCACGCTAACACATAGAGAGAGCAATCTATTTGTCAAATAGAGAGCAATCTATTTTGCGGCAGTATGACAAAGATCCTCAGCACAATGACAAAAAAATTCATGGTTTCTTTGGTGTGTTTGTGTGTTTTTGATGGAAATGAAAGTGAAAACTGGAAACACTTATTTATAGGGGTTTCTAGATGTTGTAGACCACAAAAATTGTCGGTGCAATGTGGTCCTCACAAAAGAATCCTATGCTGATGCAACCCGGATTTTAAAATCCGGATTTCTCTAGTGTATTTCGGATTATATAATCCTGATTGTACTTACACCCTAAAAGATTGAGTTGAATTCAGACTATTTTATCGTTTAAAACAACATAAAATACGTGATTAACAAAAACATAGCACATTATCACAGATCATCTAAACTAACTTCTTCCTCTAGTCCCTCCAACAGAGCCATGATCTCTTCGTAGTTCCTGGGCCGGATCAAACTTTTTTGAATTTGTTCATCAGATCTAACCAACGAAGCGTTCAACTCGATCGGTCCTCAAGTAATGTGCTGACCAAAGACAGAGAACATGGTTCTCACGTCGTTGTCGTTCGTGAGTTTCATCTGGCTGAATCGAAGAGATCCGATTGAGTCGGACAATAGACATCGATATTCAACACCGACCACCCTCCTTGTGTCTTTGTGGTTGAGTTGACGGTTGATTTAATCCAGCTCATCCTTCAGCTCGGAGAGGGTGACAATGTTGCGAATCCTAAACAGGTGGGGTGGTTTTCCCCCGTTGTAGTAGACTGCAGCTAGCTTGATGTTCGAATCAAAGCCAGGGATTTCCATGATTTTTTTTCTGGTGTAGTTTACTTGTAATGAAAACAGGGACCCCTATTAATAGTTATTTGGGCGTTGTGGACCACATAAATTGTCGGTGCAATGTGGATCACACAAAAGAATCCAATGCTCAAGATTTTTGGATTATACAATCTGAACCATCCCTCACCCTACAACGGGGGAAAACCCAACACAAAAAGAGCCAAGTTTCCCTTGTTTCACAGCATCGTATTTTTCCAGATTATATAATCCAAATTATATAATCGGGACTGCATCAGAAGCTTTTGGTCGGTGGTCTGCACCACATAGAAAACGTTTTCAAAGGCTGATCAAGTCAAAAAAAAAAGTGTTTTTACACTATTTTTGACTGAATTAATGGCTTTCACACCTTTTTTTTACCCTCCCTCCCTATAAATAGCCCCATTTCCTCACAATTTCTCAAACCATCTTCTCATCTTCCTTCTACAACGATGTGTTTCCATCGTTGACCTTTTAATAGAAAGAGGCCTCTTTGGAAATCCATCAGGGGTTATATGATCGGTGAACGAGGAAGGGGTCAATCTGGGTGTGAGGTTGGTCTGTATGGGTGTCATATTGACCATCATGGTCTCTTGTTCCCTAGAGGTCGTTGTGCCTCCGCCAGCATTGTTTTCTTCTTCCCCTCCCTCCTCTTTCCTCCCCCCTTCTTCCTCTCTACCAGTGGCTGGAGCCACTGGTATAACTTACCCCCTCCCCTTAGAAATAGTTTTAAGTTCTTATGTAACAAAATTAGAAATAGTTTTAGGTTCTTATGTAATAAGCTTAAAAAGCTTCAAAATTATTGTAATGTATTATTCATATATCAATAAAATGAGTTGTTTTTATCTTTTTGTCTTTTTATTTCTGTTTTGTATTTTTATTTGCTTTAATTTTATGAATTAGAAAGCTTAAAATGAAAAACTTATGGAAAAAGAGCATTCCGGATTTTAAAATCCAAAAAAATCCGAAAATCACTAACAATCCAATTTGAAATATAGAATTTGGACAGGGGTATTTTTGGGAAAAAAAATAGGGCGCGCTAGAAATTCAGAGCGTGGGAAGAAGTAATACTCATAAACCCAAGAAGATTTTACCCCAGTCCCCACAACCATGCCCCCACATTCATAAACTGCCCATTTTACCCTTTTTTATTATAAAAAAACACCAATAAAAATTAGAAAACCAATAAACCTAACACAAGCTTTCCAGAACTTTATATTTTTTCTTAAGGCTTAAGTAAGTAAATGGTCCCTCTAAATATACTAACATTTAACTTTAGTCCCTCTAAAATATTCTTTAGGCTTTTGGTCTCTCTAAAATTTTCCATCTATGAAATTAATCCCTACTTTTTACTCAACTCATGTCTAACCTTCATATTTTTCAATGAAATTTCACAGAAAAGGATAGAATATTATGACAATCTCTACCAAAAAAAATCGAATTTTTTAACAAAACATGAATTAAATATGAATTTTAATGTTTTTGGTGCTAAAAAATTTATATTAAATTCATGTTATGAATTTTAATTTTTTTTTTAAGGTTGCTAAAAAAAAAATCTTTTTTTTAAGATTGTCATAATTTTCTACCTATTTCTGGAAAATTTCATTAAAAAATATGAAGGTTAGACATGAGTTGACTAAAAAATAGGGACTAATTTCATTAATGAAAATTTTGGAGGGACCAAAAGCCTAAGGAAAATTTTAGAGGGACTAAAATCAAATATTGATATATTTAGGGGACCATTTACTTATTTAATCCTTTTCTTAAATATATATATAGGGTTAAATATATTTTTGGTCCCTATAAATATACCAATTTTTTTCGTTTTAGACCTTTAAAATATTTTGGGTTAAATATGTTTTTAGTTCTTATAAAATTGGGTACTTTTAAGTTTAATCCTTACTTAATTTTAATAGATTTTTTAGTCCCTACAAAAAAAAAATACTTCTAATTTTAGTCCCTGTTACGACAAAATTTGTGTAATTATCCTTAAACTCTTAAATTTTTGAACGATTTTTTTGAGACAAGTTTAAAACACTATGAAAGGTTTATTTACTAAAATTTTGAATTTTTTAACATGAAAGAATTAAATATGAATTTTTGAAAACGAAAAAAATTAAAGATAAAATTAACAAAATCTGAACGTAGAAATCAAATTTTGCGACAATTTTTTGCAAAGGAACTTTTAGTAATGATCTTAACACATATGCAAAAAATTGTTCAAAAACTCAAGAGTTTAAGCATAAATTAAACAAATTTGAATCGAGGAGGGACTAATACTGAGTGCAGGAAAAAAAAGTTAGGGACTAAAAGAACTATTAAAATTAAGTAAGGACTAAACTTAAAAGGTCCTAATTTTATAGAGACCAAAAACATATTTAACCCAAATATTTTTTAAAATTTTAATCCCCCAAAAGTTTTTCATCTTCACTTTTACTCTCTCCTTTTAATTAAACTCATATGTTGAATTTATATTTTTGAATAAAATTTTACAAATAAGTTAATAATCTTATAAGAATCTCTCCCAAAAAAAATTCTAATTTTTTTTTTGCAATGATTTTTGCAATATTTTACATATTTCTGCACAGTTTCATTAAAAAATAGAAAGGCTACAAATGATTTTACATAAAAATGGAGACCAAAAGTGGTGATTGGAAATTTTATAGGGACTAAAAGTCAAAGGAAAATTTTAGAGGGACTAAAACGAAAAGTTGATATATCTTTAGGAATCAAAAATCAACAATTTTCCATAACATAAATGTTATTGGAAAAACTTAAACTTTATATTTTCTATTTTCTGGAACACTTTTGTTTATGAATGTGACTTTTGAGTCTATCGATGCATATTTGAGCTTGTATTTCCGTAAATCAAGAAAATTACTCTTCTCCCTTTTAAAATTGCTCATTTTCTTAACTCAATTAGTGTTAACTTCCGCTCGATATTTTTCAGTTAGAGTTAAATCCCGCTGACACAATTAAGATCGGTTCAGTCACTTTTTAACCTGGTTCAATTGATCTTAAAAGTGACAGCAAGAGTTATCTCTAGCTGAAAAATGCCGAACAGGAGTTAACTCTAGATGAGTTAAGGGAATGAACAATTTTTAAAGATTGAAAAGCAATTTTCTTAGCAAGAGTTTGATTTAGTGAGCTTTTGAATGCACTTTACACCTACAGGCGGCTAAAATTCTTGGTGTTTACACCATTCAACTCATAGTTAGTCATAATTTTGCATGTAATATACTCAAACTCATAGATCATGGCGTGAAAAGCACTATGGCTCCAAAATGCTAGGATTAGAAGGTTACATAGATAACAATTACAAAGAAAAACAATTAATTTCATAATGTTTCGTCGTGCAAAGTAAGAAGGAGACGTTGATCAGGAAGTATATCGAAAGATTCACCAAGTAAATCGTAGAAGTCAAGGGTAATGACGAGATGAAGTGTTTCATTTATATATAAAAAAAAAAAAAAAAAAAGACTCTGAATAGACAACATGTTCAAAGAAAAGTTGAGATTGAAAGAGCTGAAAAACATGAGTGGCATGTTAGCCTGGGAATAGCCTTACATGAATCATGTGGAGAAACTACTAGCTGACGAAGCCGAGAAGATCAAGCTTAAATGAGTTGACAACAAACCCTGAAATGCAGACAAGAAGGAAAAGAAAAAAGCAAGAAAATCATAAGCAAATTCACGGAGTACACTCCCCTAAACACAACTAGGGAGAGAATCTACCATGAATGCAAAAATGTTGAATTCCGAGAAGCAAGTGTCACAAATCGACATCCTATCAAAGAAGGGGTACGACCAGACATGTCCAAATTTTGCAGGTTTCTCAAATCGGCAAAACACAACACTGATTGCTTTCACCTGAAAGATGCTATTGAGGAGGTCATCAAAAAGGGGAAACTCGTAAGGTTTACCAAAGATGAGAACTCCAGTAAGGATAAAAAAAAAAAATAAAAAAAAAAAGCTCACCTCATAAATCATCTAGGCTGAACGTGTCACCAAAAAGGAAGAGGTTGCCCAACCGAGATGATACATATCCCTGGATATCGATAGAAGTCTGTCGCGTCATTTTTCGGAGGTCAAGACTATTTGATTAGCGTTTGACTCACTAATTATTTCACGACGGAACATTTAATTTTTTTAAGAAAAAGGGGGAAAAAGTTCAAACTGCCCCATATTGAAGAGATTTAGGGTTCGGGGGTTAGTTACATAAAGTGAAAGTATTAGCACCCTTTACGTCCGTAGTATCCTACGGGAACCTCTTGGTTTTATTTAATGTTTTGTGCTATAAACTTGCTTGTTTAAAAATGGAATTTAAAATGATAAAAGAAAAAAAAAGACCTAATTTATCTACATTTTTATTGATTTGGAAGGACATAGTCCTTTGCCTACGTACTCGTGAGGGATCAAAACCTCGTAGTTCGGGGTAGAAATTGACGTTTGATTTGTTATATGTTTTTTTATTAGTTTTTGAAAAATGTTTTAAAATGAAAAGTCAAGTGGCAAATTTGAATTGGTTTGTATTTTTTAATTTGAAAGAAAATAGACTTAAAGTATGATTAAATGGATTGAAATTTGATTAAGAAAGTAAAATAAAAATGGAATCGCTTGATTGTAAATCAAGGTTTATTATGAAAATATTTTTGTGATTTTTGTTATTTGAATGTTTTTGTTGTTTTGGAATAATAAATGAAAATTAAACTAACGGAGCAATAAAAATAGAAGCGCGTGGATTTTTGTAGTGACGTTCGATCACCACAAAATCCCTAACCTAATTTTTTTGCATTTATTGACATATATAAAGCGGTAAAGAAATAAAAGAAGACACACACACGCACACTTTTCTCATTTATATTGTTTACATTGAACCTAGATACATTCTAATTGTTGGAAAATAAATGACGATAATTAAAATGGTAAATGATAATATAAATAAAATGAAACGAAAAAAAAATGCTAAAACGTAAGAGAATAAAAGAAACTAAGAGAGAGGGACAACCGAAGGGACAAAAGTACCGAAGGGACTTTTCCGAAGGGACGGAAAAAGAGGGAGAAGAAAAGAATAGCTCGTCAACACAAGCTAAATGAGGGAGAAGAGAGAAAAGTTCTTTGACAACTCAAGAAAACTTTTGGTGTGTCAAATTGTGAGGGATGAGGGCTCTATTTATAGGTGAGGAGGTTGATGAAAATGGAAAAGTGGTTTAATAGTTTTTGATGGACAATTATGATGAATTTTGAAAAAGGAATGTTAAAGTTGACACTTGATTTGAATTTTTTTTGGACCTTGGACATATTTTTTGTGACCTATTAGACATTAACAATATTATTTTTTGGACATTTTTGACAATTAGTAAAAACTAAAATAAAAGTGATTAAAGTAAAAGAAGAAAAATGACTAATAAAAAATAAAAATTAAAACTAAAATTAAAATTAAAAATAAAAGATAATTAATAAAAGATGGAATTTTAAAAGATAAAATTAAATAAAAAAATAAAGATAAAAGAGAAGAGGGTCCGAATCGGAACAAAAAATGAGGTATTTTAAAATACCTCTTTGCCGAATGTTTCACTGAAAAGTCAGAGACTATTCAGGATCAAACAGTGTATGAATGTAAGACCTTAGGTCAAAAATTGGGGTATGACAAAGTCGTAGAGCGAAAAGAAGTCGAGCTCGAAATAGAATATGACTCCTAGAAGGGAATGTACCCATTTCTAGGCGCCATTATGGAAGGATTTCCACGCCCTAAAGAATTCTCGAAAGAGAAATGATATTTGTACAACCATTTTTGTACAACTTTTGTACAACTTTCTCTCTCATACTCACATTATCTTCTTATTCTCTCTCTTCCTTTTTCTCTATTTATTGGTTTTGACCAATGAGAATAGAGAACAACAAGGTTGTCCCAAAAGTTGTACCAAAAGAGTTGTTCAAATATCACTACTCTTCTCCAAAGGAACCCATTAAAAGTAGAATGACCAAGATGCTCTCAATTCACTCAAGTGAAGACACAACTCTTGAAAAGACTTCCTCCGGTCATCAGATTTAGTGACAAAAAGACTAATCTTTGTTCGACTGTTTAGGACCTAGCCTAAAACTCTTTATTCCCTCAAACAAATTCAGCGTTGCTTAAACAATCTAGCCACATTGGGAATAGATATACACTTTATTCAGCCATATTTCTAAAGAATTGCGGTGATTAGAAGTCGGTAACGGTGAAGTAAACAGACAAGAAATCATAACTTGCAAAATGGTAAGCCGTTATATAACATGAGGCGTGATGAAGTCACTGTCCTTAAGGATTTATACGCCTCATAAGCGCATATCCTCCCAGGATACAACAAGTTCTTCTCTGATATGAATCATATCAAATGTGATAGAACAGCTCGAATCTGTTAAACATTGGAATGATGTTACCCAGGATTGTGTATTAGACTCGTAGAAGGAAGAATTTTTATAGGTAATGCATATTTTTCATATAAAAGAAAAATTGACAGATAGAGATAAATAAACTTAGTTGTCATTGAAATTTTTTATAAGCAGACACTGATACAACTTTATCAACACTGATAAGTAAAAAGAATGTGACCTCATTATAGGAAAATTGGCGGATAGAGATAAATAAACTTAGTTGTCGTTGAAATTTTTTATAAGCAGACACTGATACAACTTTATTAACATCTTCTGTCAACAACTTATATGTAACCTGCAAAATAATAAACCATTATCTAACCTGAGGCGTGACAAAGTCACTGTCTTTAAGGATTTATCCGCCTCATACTCAGGATACAACAGGTACTTACATACAATTGATAGTGATTCAATTGATAATGAATAGTACTTAGACAATTCTTGTGTTTGATTCCTAACTGTGTTGTGGAATGAAACCTATCTGAAATGATTAGTCGCTGCTACGGTCTCATGATCAGATGTAATGTTTATACTAATTAGGCACATACAAAAAGACATTTATACCAAATCTTTTTTTATTATTAGCGCATAAGTTGTTTTTGTGTGTGTTTGAACACTATATTTAGTCTTGTGACCATACAAGATTAGATCTCTTTGAGGATATTTGGACAACTAATAAAACACGACAATAAAAAGTTGATATAAGATAAAGAGAAAAATAAAATAATAAGTCATAAATGGAATTTGAATTGTTATATAAATTATTGTATAATTTTTCTGCATGCAAGTGAATTATTACATGTAAGTATTTTTTTCTACCAATGTTTTTTAACAAACATAATAGCTTTAGTCATGATTAGTGAGCCATAGTGTTTTCAGTGTTCTTGAAGTTGAGTTGAGCCATTTCTAGTTTTTTTCTTACATGGTTTGGAGACTTTTTTTTTTTTTTTTGTGTTATCTTTGTAATTGTTATATATGTACTTCTTCTACTATTATTGTGTGTGCTTAAATTCAAACACGGGTCTACTTGGTGAACACTACCTTTGGTCATGAAACCATAGCAGAGACTAATTAAATTCAGTACACTTAAAAGTGCAACCTTACAAATGTTTCTTTTTCTGGACAATGTATATATTATAAACAAGTATGAATACAATTACATAGTTTATATGAGCAAGTTTGACTTTGTCTTTATGATTGAGTGTAGTATTGTGTTGTCGTAACCTTCTTCAATCAAACATGGTCTTTTATATAGAGATGATGTAGATGATCGTTGATGAAGAAATCCTTGTCCTTGAATATGCTTGAATTAATGAATGCTGATCTCACTCAATTCCATTCCATTAATGATGGTCTTAAAGAAGTTTTATTCCATTGCATAAGTCAGAATACACTTTCCTTCTTTGAGATACTAGTTGTTGCATACATCTATGATGATTTACTCAAGTTAGATGCTTGGTACAGAGGGTCTCACTCAAGAGGATTGCACATCAGCATTAACTTTCTCAAATGACCTTAATCTTGGTGCAGAGCTTTGTCTTAATATATGACACAAAATTCGTTAAGGTCCAAAGCTTCCAAAAACTTAGTGTAGAAAGCAACATGAGTCCAGAACTTTAATTGGTAATGCAGAGCTTTGACTACTCGTCCAGAGCTTTGACTTGGTCTAGAATAACCGAGATGTTCAACCCACTCAAGCGAAGACACGACTCTTGAAAAGACATCCTCCAGTCATCGGATTCAGCAACAAAAAGACTAATCTTTGGTCAACTATTTAGGACCTAACTTAAAACTCTTTATTCTCTCAAATAAATTCAGTGTTGCTTAAACAATCTAGCTACATTGGAAATAGATAGACACTTTACCCTCCCAATTCAAATGAATTGTATATGATTTCGAAAAGACATTTGAGCATAGAAATTTTAAATTCTTTTTATCTGGTAATATTGATTCAAACTTCACAATTTATTTTTTGTGTATACTTATACATAGATATAAAAAAAAATTAGTTCGAAAAAAAGAGATAAGTTTTTTTTTAAAAATAGCCAAACAACTTAGTGCCCGTTTGTTATGAATTCAAACAAAAGTGATTTCGACATTGAATAATTTAGATATAGTCCGTTTGTTATGGCTTAAATTAAAAGTGATTTTGACATAATATTATGAGCCAGTCTGTTATAGTTTTTTTAAGAAAAAAAATCACTTATTTAAAAAGAATAATCACTTTTAAGAATATAGCATCCGTTTGTTACAGCTTTTTAAAAAAAATCAGAATCTAAAAACAAATTTAAATGTGAAACTGTTAAGAGCAACTTCTCAAAAAATAGATTTTTTTTAGTGGAGAGAGAAAATATGAATCAAAATATTGAACTAATTTTGTAACAAAATATCACTTTTATACAGCTGTATCCAAACAAACTAGATTATTTTTTTTAAAAAAATGATTTTTATTAAAGTAAACAAACACAAAATAGATTCTGATTTTTCCTAAAATCTCTATAAAATAAAATCATTTTTATTTTAATCTATAACAAACGTGCCCATAATTTAGAGATTATATTTTAGAGATTTTATGAAAAATCAAAATCTATTTTGAGTTTGTTTACCGTAATAAAAATCATTTTTTTTTAAACAAATAATTTAGTTTGTTTGGATACAACTATATAAAAGGGATTTTCGTTGGTTATAAAATTATTTCAATTTTTTAAAACATGTTTTCTCTCTCCTCAAATCATTTTTTTGAGAAATAACAGCTTCTCATCTGAAGCTGTTTTTAGATTTTTTTTTTTTAGATTTTGATTTTTTTAAAAAGTTGTAACAAACGGATGCAACAATCTTAAAAGTGATTATTTTAAAAAAATGATTTTTTTTTTTAAAAAAACTATAACAAACGGGCTCATTTTTTAGTGATATTATAAAATAAAAAAAATCAGAATCTATTTTTCGTTTGTTGAATGTGATAAAATTCATTTTTTTTTTAAAATAATAATAATTTAGTTTGTTTGGGTACAACTAAATAAAAGAGATTTTTTTGTTCATAGCTCAACTGGCAGGACAATGCATAAATATATACAAGTCCACTTTCAAACCCAAGCCGCCACAAATAAAAGGAATTTTTTGTTACAAAATCATTTCAATCTTTTACATTTATACCTTTATTTTCTCTCCCCTCAAAAAAATAATATTTTCTTAAGAAGATTTTGTTTTTAGATTTTGTTTGGATTCTGATTTTTTTTTTTAAACTATAACAAACAAACTGTAACAAACCATGCAATATTTAGGGAAAAAAATAATTTCTTAAAAAACTATAACAAACTTATTGCTTACAACTATAAAACAGTAATCAACGCTCACTCTTGAACTAGAACGATTAAACCTCCCACCCCCAAGTTTCAAATTGGCTGAAGGAGTTTTTTCATTTGCTCAAAGTGATCGATCATGGCTGAAGTAACCGTTTCAAATTGTAACGAAGAACTCCTGAATTCACAAGCACACCCCAAGTTTTTTGCTCAGCAACGAAACCCTAAGGAACAACTCGAAGGCCAGAAGAAGCGCCTCTTGGAAGAACTCAAATCTGCTTTGTTGGAAAATCCTAACTTGTTAGGGTTTGAAATTGCAAAGTTTGAAATCATTGACGAAACTGCTTTGTTCGATAGCATTCCCATGAACCGAAAACAATCAAGAAGAAGGGCTTCCAAGAAGATTCACAAGAACACCGTTCTTGTACCTGTCACTGAGGAGCTCGTTGCAGCGACAAACAACTATGAGAGGAAGAAGAAGAAGAAGTACTCTCTAGAGATGATGGAAGCTGTGAGGTTTGTGAATGTCCCCGAGCAGTGCAAATTCTGGAAAAGAATCTACGCAGCACTTCAACCTTCCTTTGCTGATGAGTATGATACATCGGTGGTTCCCAACAACGGAAGACAACGTTAATTCACTATGTTCCAAAAAAATTTGTCCATTGAACTTTGAAGACAACATCAATTCACCATGTTCCAAATTTTTTTGTGCCTAGGCACTGATTTTAGTTGTATGGCTATTTGTATAAAGTCTCAGTTTCATGGCTACTTAGGTCATACTCATACAGATAGTTATGACGATTGCTTTGTTGTTTACATGTATAATGTTGATTTTTCAATAAAAAGTTCAATTTCACATATACATTGTGTTTGAATGAGTACAATTTTTGACTGATTATTATTTACTTTTCATGTGCTCAACTATTTTTTCAATCCTTTTTCAATAAATTTACATAAGGGAACAAAATCCTAAAGTGAAGGTATCCAAACTTGATGCATAATAAGAACGTGTGTGGTTTTATTTTTCAGATGATGCATAATGTCTAATGTATGGTTCTACTTCTAACTTCTAAAAAATTCTAAATACATTGTTATGTTACAATTTAATATTTCGAAGACTATTTGGCCAAGTTTAAGCAACCAAAGAATAAGTGTTTCACACCTATAACATCGCTAAACATGGTGAAACTGGCTATTGATTGATTAAATTTATATATTAGATAAAAATTCGTGAACCAATATCTCATCGACCTGATCAAATGAGTGAAAATATTCAACAGATAGAATAACTTCACGAGAAGAAGAATAAAATATTGCCAAAAATTCTCTAAGTTAAGAAAGACTAGGTAACTTCATTTTACTTTGATATTTTAAAAGAAGATGATTCTGAACCGAGAGCCTTTAAAGAATTTTTTGTCGAACTTAATTTAAGATAACGACCTCTCTATCAAGCCTTGTACTCTCTGAGAGGTCAAGAAAGAGTGTCTCCCATTAACATGAAGGTTTATATCTTTTATGTTACTAAAAGATAAACAATTAAAAAAAAATTGGATGACCCTTGGTTGCTAACATCAAATGAAATTCAAGACCGAAAATAGGAACATTTTCCTTGACTTTATCCCTTAGAGTCTCATCTTTTGAAAATGCATGAGATTTCAATTTTCTACATTTTCAATTTAATGACCAATATTTTGGCAATGCGTACAAAAATAAGGCAATATTTTGACAATGCGTACAAAAATAAGGCAATATTTCATACTCTAAATTAAATAAAAATGCATATTGAAATTAAGAGAAGGCAATATGTAGACAAGAGAAGAAGAATGTTCATAAAATAAAATTAAAATTAAGAGATCGAGAAAGGTTTATAGGAGTTTTCCTTCAAGCTCCTTCCTACCCTAAATATTGAGCAATATGAGACATTATTTCAAGTTATCTACTATTTTCATAATTATTGGCAATTTCCAGAAACAATTCTGAACGTTTCTGTATAACTATCCTAATTCACACACTGATCAATAAAATATTTAAACAAAATATATAAATCTGAATTGTTTACACACACCAAACACAAACATCTATCAATTATTATCCACAAACATCATGTCAATAAACAATGAAAATCAACTCAAGAAAAAAAAATAAAAAAAAAAGGTTAAAATAAGGGTTGATGGTGCTTTACCCTATAAAATATATTTTTTGATTTACCCCCTATAAAATAATTTTTTTTTTAGAAAATCCCCCTAATAGGCCATACAAAAACCAAAATTTCTGAAGAAAAAAAAATAATAATTCGTTTTTGTATGGCCTATTAGGGGGTATTCTAAAAAAAAAATTATTTTATAGGGGATAAATCAAAAAAAATATTTTACAGGGAGTAAACCTGAAAATGACCTATATTACAGGGGGTAAAGCATCATTAACCCTTAAAATAATCATATAGAGACTAATTAACAAGTTAAGAAAATCAAAACCTCTCACACTGATCTGAATATATTTCCACGAAGAATCTATCAACAATTTCAACATAAGCAGGACAAGTTAGTCTTGAATAGTAATAAAGAACCTCTTCAATATCCATTGCATAATCCACATTGCTTATATCCAACATCTCCAATTCTCTCAATTTCTCTTTCACCATACAATATTTTCTTTCTCGCATATCCTTAGAAGTATATGATGAATCTTTTTGCTTTCCTCTTTGAAGGGTCAATCTCTTCTCATTGTTTTTGTTGTCGAAAACCTCTCTTTTCTTACCCCGATTTTTCTCCTCAGAAGGGCTTGCATTAGACAATTTCATATAGCTACCATTATTGTTGTTAATGTTCATGTCCATGACATGATTTGCAGCTAGAGAATAAGATAATTGATTATGAGGTGAAGCACTTTTTGGAAGCTTTTGGTAGTCAGAAGAGAATAAGGACTTGAAGTTCTTCAATGTGTTTTTGAAGAACTTCTTAGTGGTAGTAATAGAGCTTCTTAGTAGCATTGGTGATGCTAGTTTATAGATATAGATAGTACTATTTTTTTTTGTATAATAATTGTAAAATGCAATATCTATGATGAAGAGAAGAGACAAATATTGTAGTTGGTGATGATTTTGTTGAAGATTTTTCTTTATAGAGGTGATTGAAGAAGATGAGTTAATAAAGAAACTTTGGTTTTTGCTTTGTTTTTGTCTGTGCTGTTTTGTCTTCAGAAGCTCATGTGTTGTGTTGTCTCTTGTGTTCCTAACTTGACCCTACAAATTCCAACCTTGGAAGATTGTGAGGGTTTCTTTTTATTTTGATTTTAAAAACAAGTTTTTTTGTTAGTTTCGTTGCTTGTACTTATGATGGTGGAGTTGGTGTGTTGTAGTTTGTTTGAGAAAATGAGAGGGGTGGGTGGTTGTTGAATTGGACTTATTTGAACTATTTTGTTTCTTATTTATGGTATCTTTTCTCCTAATCACTATTCAATAATCATGTTCCTCTTCCTTCTCATTTTTATCCTTTTTTTTAGTACAAAAATTTATATGAGTTTGGCTCTGGAGCTCATCAGAGTCAGAGCAGATCTTAAAACTCAAAGAGCGTTTACAAATGTATTTATAGATCATTCCTTAAAGAAATATTCACACTATAAATGGAAGTTGAACCAACCATCTTAACAGATGAGTCACTCTCATTTACCATATACTTAGTAAAGTATTTAATAGGGTTAGGCTAGTGGAACAAGAACGGATACTCCTTAATAAGAATGGAGTATTTGTTTTCAAGCAACTCAAAGATTAATTTGCAAGGAAGAGAAAAAAAAATATATCACATAGATGGTAGACATTTAGAATAACAATTTTGTGAATGGTGGTGAGATCCTATCGTCGATGGTCGACAATGGTAAAGGTGTACTGAAGTGCATTTCAACGCTCAAATCAGTGTTATAATTTACGTGAATGAAAGGTTTAGAAAGATGCATACCTTTATTTAGCGGTGGTGGTGTTGGGATGGCGTACCTTATATAAAAATAATTAATTCTTAAAAGAGGATGAATTGTCTTTATTAATTACTCTTTAGATCTCAAACAGAATTATATCTAAAAAACTATACATGTTAACTTCATCTAAAATTCTACATATTAAAAAAAAAATGCCACACTTAATTTATTGTAGCATAAAGTTATAAAGTTGGCTTGTTAATTAAATTGAAAGAATTGCAGCAACCATAAAATTGTACTGATATTTACTATTTAAAGAAAAAGCCTAAGTGTAGCATTTGCTTGACAAGTTGAACATTGTCCAAGTTTGAGTAGAAGAGGAAGAAAAGCCTTCCTAACACAGTAACATGTGACTGACAATGACCAAACATGCCTAACACAGCAATTTATTTTCACTATTTTTTATAAAAGCAATGTATTGTTACTTTCAAATCCAAGGAATTTCAAATTTTACTGTTTCTTTTTCCATTGAGCTTCTCACGCATCCTATGCAGTTTGGATTTTAGAATCCGAACCTCATAAAAATCCTATAAAATCTCCAAAAATACGTTGAAATATTTTAGATTTTAGAATCCAAATAGTGCGTGCGAGAAGCGCATAGGATGGAAAAAGTAATGACTTCAAATTTTAATGAGCAAGTTATTAAGAAAAAGTATGTAACACTTTTTTCTTTGTTTCTTAATTTTGGAAGTTATAATACTTTTTTTATACTATTTTCTACCTATATTTCTTTAAAAGAAAATTAAAATAGAAGATGTTTTTAAATACAAATATATAGGCCTTAGGGTTTTATCTATCAAGTCTCTTCACTCCCTGAACATTTTCATCCAGCTTCAATAAAAGTTTTAAAAAAAATAGATAAAAGTTATTCTCATATCCAGCTAGCACCTTTGGATTTATGTGAAAAGTTCAACATATTTTACAATGCCGAAATTGTTTAGGACTTTTAGACTTGCATAAGTGACCAATGCATCCAGTCTATCAGTTTTGGTATTTTTGTCTGTTGAGTTGAGAGTTGTCGACTTGCATAACATTTATATTTGACAAAACTATTATTGATATGTTCATGAAAATGTGTATAAGTTATTATAATAAGCTTATTGTTAGACATTAATGCTGCATAAAAATTTAATCTCGAGAAGCTATGAAACAAATGTCATGTTCATAACAAGAAAGGGTTCAATTCAATCTATGTCTATAGTTTTGACAATATCATATCCTTGGTTTATTATTTCTGGTCTTTGACATGTGTGGTGTTACTTTCATTAATGTTATTATTCCAGCTATTTTACAGAATTTAGGCCCACTATTTCATTATGGGTTTATTTTTCAACGCAACAAGTAGTACCGGTTTGATTTACGTCCCATAAATTATTTTTTTTTTTTTGTCCTTTATCAACACTTTATACCATAAGATATACAAGGGTAGATAGAAGTATATAATGTATGATAAATAGTAGTGTTGTACATATAAGGAGTAGCTAATTATACAGTGAAAGATGATTGACCAAGACTAACTAACAATACACCAAATTTGATAAGGATGTAATATTATAAAAGTGAGCCTAATCTACAAAGCAAGTTTGAGTATTAATAAATTTGAAAATGGCCACGAGTTCCTAGAGTTTGGAACCTGTCTACATCCAAGAAATTAAGGAATAAGAAGATGGTATTAATACTATTTAATTGATGATATACATGATGTTTACTAGTAGTATGAACTCGTGCTTAATTTAAGGTTGATTAGTTGCGGTTAGACATATGAAACTTTCTATTTATATCTGCCTCATTTTACTCAATCATAAGTGTATAATTACTTAGACCATATATGTATTATTTTAACCAACTTTTTTGTATGTAATGGTAAATTTTAATAGTTGGTTGTTAAATTTAATATTTAATCATTTTTCGAGTTTTAACTCAGGACTTTCAACTCTTTTACATTTAACTCAAATTAATTGAGCTACTTATATAGAAACAATGGTATCATATCCACGAAGTATAACTCATATGATAGTTGCATAGATATTTGATGTGTCAGACGTAGGTTCAAACTCGCAGTTCTCTATTTTTTCATGCTTAATATGTGTGATTCTCACCAACAGACTATTTAACCAAAAAAAAATCACATGCTTATAATGAGTAAATAACATATTGATTTAAATACTTTGATTTTTGAAAATGATCTTTAGACACTCATGCATCCCGAGAATATGTTGAGATAGAAAAAATAGATAGTCTCTACTTCTTCATGTATCTACGGAGGTTGAGTATAATTGAAGGAGATAGTCTCTCACAACAAGTTGAACCAAAGTTTAAATTTGACTATGAGAAATGTGTTAACATTTTATGCTCAACAATACTTGCAATAGAATGAATTATGAGAAATACACTAAAAAAAAAAACCAAAGTATTTATAACAAAACAAAAGCCTAGATATAACCCACAAAAATGAAAGACCCGTAAGGCTTCTTCATCCTATCTATATGCAATGAAAAACAATTTGGCTTTCTCCAATATCTTGATAACATTAAGCTGTCGTTTTATTATGTTTATTAAATAAAAATAAATTTTTCAAGGCCTTTCAAATTAAATCGTAATAGAGAAGAAATATAGTACAAAATAAATATAAATGTTTCCAAAAAAAAAATTGTTTAATTTTATTTAAAACAAGAGACAGGTCCTCTCTTGTGAATTGATAGTCCATTAAATTTTAGGCCATAAAAATTTATAAGATAGGAGATGCTTTTAAATATTAAAAAAGAGTAGTGAAGATATTAAAAAAATATTAAAAGTTGCTTGTTGAGGGGGTATTAAGGGACGAATTTGGCGCTTGGATTTGTGGTGTAGCTTGGAGTATGGCTTGCTGCTTGGTCCTATTGACTGAGATTTGGGGTATCCTAACTATTCTTCAAATTGTTTGGGAGAAAGATTACAAATTTGTTTCGATTGAGTAGGATTCGGCACTGACAATTCCTCTACGAACAATGGGTGTCATCCTCCTCACCCTTGCGCCTCTCGGGTCACCCTAATCGATCACCTTATGACGAGAGATTGGCATGTACAAGTTATTCACATCTATTGGAAGACACTACGGACCGTATTGCAGGTTACGTTTTTTCACTACCTAAAGGTTCACATATCCTCCCCACGCTCCAAGTTGTGTTAACTTTTTATGACATGACGTCCACATGAGGGAATTCATTTCCTTAATTTTTGTACTTTATTAAATATTCTTTGTGCTTTATTAAATATTGCAGAAAATCCATGAAGAGTATCTCTTACTGTGAAATAAGAATCCACTTGCATCAGAAACACAATATAAAGACTTTATTGTATATACACACTCACAAGGAAAAATTCATATATTGAAATATGGAAGCACCAAATTCCAAGCAATCCATGTGGTCCAATCTATCAAACCAATCAAGCCATATTTACAAAATTCATCCAATTACTTGCCTTAGCAGCCAAAACAAGGTATCAAACTTAAAAACTAAAAAGTTGCATTTACATGTCTATTCCTTTGACAACAATATAACTATGTTTGCCTAAAAAAATATAGCAAAACTAATTCCACCATTCTTAAGCTAACTATGAGATTCAAGACGATGCAAACGATGCAAAATTCCACATTCACATAGTCACCGAAAAAGTGACTGTTGAATCGAGATCAGACGATGCAGATTTCAAAATCAGAATGTTGGCAATTTTAAGGAAATCGGTTTCGAGATTTCAACTCAACTCGTCTTCAAACAAAGCTTCAATCTCCTCTAAGCTTTTACCTTTAGTTTCTGGTAAAAAGTAATAAAAGAAAAGTGTAGCTAAAACCATTACACCAGCAAGCACAAAAAACATGCCTCCAAAAGTAATTTCCTCTGAGATACTAAGAAATGACATAGACACTACACCACTAATCAAACGGTTCACAGAAATTGCCAAACTTGTCCCTTGTGCCCTTAACCTCATAGGAAAAATTTCTGATGAATAGACCCATGTTGTAGGCCCAAGCCCAATAGAAAAAAATGAAACAGCAGCACAAACAGCAACTACACACAAAGCAATAGCCCACATGGGCTTTTCATCTGAATTGTGAAGTAAAGTGCAGCCCATTCCAAGCCCAAATAAGGACACTGCCATACCTGATGAGCCCAACAACAACATGGGCCTTCTTCCAAATCTATCTAATACCAATGCTGAAAATAGAACAAAACATGTCTTTGCTATTCCCATAATGATTGTGACACCAAAAAGTTGCTTCTCACCTTTAACTCCAGCTTCTCTAAACACTTCAGGACTATAATATATAACAGCATCATTTCCAGAAGCTTGCATGAAAAAATTTATACCAACTGCAGCTATAAGAATCCTTAATACAGGACGTGTAGGCGTAATTAGCAATTCTTTCCACACCCCCTGGCCATGCCTAGAAGAAGTACTAGAATTTGAAGCAGCTTGTGAAATTTCTGAAAGCCTAAGTTCAGCTTCACCTTTATTCTCTGATGTTCTAATCAAAACTTGTTTTGCTTCTTCAAGTTTACCTGTTGGAACAGAAAATCCGGTTTAAAAGAATAAAAATACGAAAAATAACACAAACAGAAGATCATATGAAACTTGGTAACCAAGTTTATCCAATTGTGCCTAAGTTTCGGACCGCAAAGCAGTTGCAGTTCCTTTGTTTTATGGGCTTGTATTTCCGTGACTTAGGCTCCAAGTAATTTGGGCCCTAAGTTACGTTTAGAGTGTTCTAGGCGCTTCTAGAAGCCTTCTGAGGCGGCCCCCTTAGGAGGACGCGCCCAAGGTCGGAGGACGCGCCCAAGGTCGTTTGGGCCCTTCTGGAGAGCGTTGTGCCCTTAGTTCAACTTGTTGTATATAAATAAGTACTACGGTTCATTGGTTCACTGCAGGAAGAAATCTGAACCAAACTTAATCGTTAGAACAGTTCAGTAAAATCAAACCGAACTGGTAATGGTTTGTCCGAAACCAAACTAGCATATAAATGTTTGGCGCACCGGTTAAACATTTCCACACCGAAACTACCTTTTCTAAAAACTGAACTATACCTAGTGGAATCAAACTTATTCTTTGTGAACCGAATTGCAATTTATAACTGATATTAGGGCTGTTAAAAAAAACCTAAAATCGAACAAACGAATATCAAGAGTGTTTAAGAAACCAAAAATTTGGACTGTTAAAAAAACCTAAAATCAAACGAACGAATATCAAGAGTGTTTAAGAAACCAAAAAACTGAATTGAGCCGCTAACCAAACTGAACCACGCCAAACATACCCGAATTGCTTCATACGTGTATCGTTTTTTTGTCGGGTTCAGTTTGGTCTGACGGTTCGGTTCAGTTTATAGAATTTTATCATTGTGCTGACTATGAATCATACTGAAAATTACCTTTCATTAGAAGCCATCTAGGAGATTCCGGCATAGCTAAAACACCAAGTGCAACAAGAATTGCAGGTAATGCAGCAATACCAAGCATGATTCTCCAATTCAAACCAATTGGAAGAGAAGAAAGAGCATAGTTTGATACATAACCAAGTAAAATACCAAAACTTATGAAAACTTCAGGAAGTGAAGTTAAAAATCCTCTTGTAAGATCAGGTGAAAGTTCAGCAACATAAACAGGTGAAATCATTAGAGAAAAACCAACACCAATGCCAGCTATTACACGACCAAACATTAAGAATGTAAATGATGGTGCTAATCCCATTAATAATGCACCTATTAAAAATGTTAATGCTGCAATCATTATTGTATATCTTCTTCCAATCATATCAGAAATTTTCCCTGATACCAATGATCCAATCAATGAACAAACATTCAAACATCCTACTAGAATTTCAACTTGAACTGATGATATCTTAAGATCTTTTCTTATGTATATCACAGCACCACTCATCACACCAATATCTGCAAAATAAATAAAAAATATCAAATTTTTTCATAATTTATAAGTACCCTTATGAAAATTTTCATCAAAAATCAATCTTTGATTATATAATTTAATTTTTCAATTCAAAATTTATAGATGAATTATGAATTAACATGGTTTTTTTTCTTCATATAATTAAACTAAAATTAAATATTAAACTTACCATAGCCTAAGAGAATTGAATTTGTGGAAGCCAAAATAGCACCAGCAAGTGCATATTTATTGAGATGATAAACCTTGTTTTTGTGACAATCTTCTTCATTATTAATTTGATCAACATTGGAATCTGAACCAGGTAGAGGATGATAATAATAATTCTGTTTATTCAATTCATCCATAGCAGAATTGTTTTCTTGCATATATGAATGAATTGAAAAAATGCAGAAAATCAAAATGGTTTATAGGAAATTTATATTATATGACACAGCCCATCACATAAAAAACATGTTTTGTGACAGCAACATTAAATGAAAAGATGTTAGCATATAAAAATCTAGGAATATAATATTAATATAATATTAAGAATGCAAAACCAATGGGTTTTTGACCAGAATAATTGTGTTATAATTTATATTTTTCTTCCAAAAAGATTGTATCTATGAATCATAATGAAAGGAACATGTCGGACACGTGATTATTGTGTCCAGCTATTCATTCACCTTCCCAAATTTATTATTGCTTTTTTGACAAGATTTTACTATTTTATTTTATTTTATTTTTGCTAATAGACAAGAATTGATTATTATTTATGCTTGTCAATGTGTTGTCTGATTTTCTAAATTTCTCTTTTTTTCTTAAATTTAATTCTAACTATGATTAACAAATGCGGACTATATTCATCTTTCAAATTTCAACTAGTAATAGTAAAATATATTTTTAGGAGAGTAATAGTAAATATTGATCGGTAAAGTCTTTGAGGTGACATCTGATCTTAAGGTGAACTTCCATAAAAGTTTGTTAGTTGGTGTTAATATTCATGATTCTTGGTTGGCAGAGGCATCCTTTGTTCTCAATTGCAAATTGGGTAGAGCCCCCCTTCCTTTATCTGGGGCTGCCTATAGGTGGTGATCCTCGAAAACTTAAATTTTGGCAACCTTTAATTGACCGTATTAACTCAAGATTATCGGGTTGGAAGAGTAAAAATCTTTCGTTGGTTGACCGTTTAATTCTCCTAAAGTCTGTCTTGTCCTCTCTTCCGGTCTACTTTCTTTCCTTCTTCAAAGCTCCCGCAGGTATCATTTCTTCCATTGAATCTATATTTAATTTTTTTTTTTGGGGTTATGAGGAGGTTAGGAAAATTTCTTGGATTAATTGGGACACTATTTGTTCCAAAAAGGAGGAGGGAGGTTTAGGAGTGCGAAGGATTCGGGAATTTAATTTGGCTTTACTTGGTAAATGGTGTTGGCGGATGCAGGTTGAAAATAGGAGTTTGTGGTATAGAGTTTTATCAGCTAGATACGGAGAGGTAGGAGGTACAATCGCCGAGGAGGGGCGGTTAAACTCTGTTTGGTGGAATAATTTGATCAATGTTAAAAATGGGGCTGGTGTGGGAAGTGGGAGTTGGTTTGATGATAATGTTGGGCAGGAGGTAGGAGATGGTGCCCAAACTTTATTTTGGTGGGATCCTTGGATTGACGGGCTAGTTTTGAAGAATAGTTTCAGCCGCCTTTTTGATCTTGCTACTAATAAAATGACAATGGTGGCAGAAATGTATTCTTTTGGGTGGGGGGTTGAGGGTGAAGCTTGGCAGTGGCGACGTTGTTTGTTGGCTTGGGAGGAAGAGAGAGTCCAGGAATGTTGTGATATTTTATCTAATATTGTTTTGCAGCCTACTCACTCTGACAGGTGGATTTGGCACTTGCATGCCTCCAACAGTTATAAAGTCACAAGTGCTTATAACATCTCTTGACATTCACCAGTAACAACTTGACGGTTACTCACATGACTGAAATTTGGAATAAGGAAATGCCTCTGAAAATCAGCCTCTTCGCTTGGCGCTTGTTATGTAATAGATTACCAACAACGGACAATTTAATCAAAAGACACATTTTACATCCGAATGCGCAGTTATGCGTGGGTGGATGCAGCATGATAGAAGATGTAAAACACTTATTCCTCTCGTGATTTTTTTGGCAAGCTTTGGTATGGTATTTCTCACTGGCTTGGTTATCACTTAGTGTTTCCTGAAAATGTGTCAGATCATTTATATCAATTTAGCACCTTCAGCGGCTTCTCTAATAGCAAACGCTCAGCTCTGAATCTTATTTGGCTATCTTGTGTGTGGGTGATCTGACTTGAAAGGAATGCTCGAATATTTCACCAAAAAGAAGCTTCTTTTAATCAACTATTAGATAAAGTTAAGCTTTAATCATACTGGTGGCTGAAAGCGAACCGCCCTAGCTTTGTTTTCTCCTACCATTCATGGTGGTTGAACCCTTTACCTTGTTTGGGAATATTTATGTAACAGGGTAGTTTTTTGTTCCTGTCTTGGCTGTTTTCGCATTCATGTAATTGACTCTCTCAGCTGGGGTTTTGGCACTCCTTGTGCTGAAATCTCCAGGCTTTCAGTATTTTAATCCATTTTAGTTTCTTAAAAAAAAAATAGGGGTAAATTTTATAAAGAAAAATTACAATAAAACTAGTAAGCTGGATATGACATTAAAAAAGTAAATGCTTGTAAAAAAATAAAATAAAGTAAATGCTAGTTGAGAAATATTTGTTTTCCTTTTTAGCTTTTTTTACTATGAAATTGATTTTCTATCGAGGTCTCAGGTTTGAGTCTCGTTTTGAAGGGTAAGAAGGTAAATTTAAATATATAAATGTACTTTGAGTGTGAAGGTCTCGTCTATTTTGGATCAGGGCATCAATCACTCACCATAAATTTTATTTTTTGTTAGAGAATAAAAAAAAAACTTTAAATGAACATTGAGAAAATATTTAAGTTGTTTTCCTTTTTTAGTTTATTCTATGAAAATGCTTTTCCAAATTAGTAAAGTTGATATTAATTAAAAAAAATAAAATAAAAATTAAGAAAAATGTAAGTTATTTCCCTTTCCCTAAAAAAAAGTTATTTTACTTCTTTAGTTCTTTTCTATAAAGTTACTTTTCTAAATTTGTAAATATTTTTACTAATAAGTTTAAAATGATTACATATAAAAGTCATTATTTCCTTTCAAAAAAAGATGTCCTTTTAATTGATTTTCAATTTTTCACATTTTTCATACCAGTTTAATTTTAATATATTGTTTGTGTAAAACCAAATTCATTGTCGACAAATCACAAACAAATGTATTACTTCATAATAGGAGTATCTATTTAGTTTTGTACTAATTAGGTGAAATGTCCATCATTGTAGATGCTCGTAGATATACAAAACAATTGTTCATTATATCAGTAGCTCGGATTTATTTTATGCTAGAGTAATTTTTATTATACTTTTTAGTATTATTATTTTTTTGTTACATTGTTATAGGTAGGTCGGGAGTTTTCAGTATCGGTTGCTTAAGGGACTCGAATCCCTTACTCATGGACCAATCCATCACTAGTACTTTTTGGTAGCATTTCATACTATAGTACTCTTTTCGAAATGAAATATAAATAAAAAGAGTAGTTAAAAAGTTGATGTATGTGGACAAAATTCTTAACTGCATACATTGACTTTTTAACTACCACTTTATTTGTATTTCATTTCATATGAAGTATTACAATCATTTTTATAGAACTATATCAAAGTATTGAAATCATTTGAATTAGATTTTATTTTATGAATATCATTTTTTGAAGGAAAATGACTATGATTAAACATATTCCGGTTATAAGTGATGCTTGTTGTGTTTTGTTGCAAGGACAATTGGTCCTTGAATTTGACCGTGTTGGCGGTTGGTTCATATGTCATTTCTAAAAAGACGAGTTTAAATTTATTCAGATTTGTCTTTGGTTCATCTCTAGTTGGATTGATAAATTATTTGAAATTGGTCCCCTGTTTTTTTTATCCTATGCTACCTTGCACTAAATGATTATTAATTAAACGTGTAAGGTGTTTTCCTTTAAAAGGTAAAGGGTTAGTGTGAAGAAAAATGGTCATGGGTTCCAAATTCAGAAAATCAAGTTCACACATATTATCTCTTTCATTAATGGATAGTAAATAAAATATTAAAAAAAATAGTGAGAATCCGACCTCATATTCAAGACAACGGTGGTGGATGTTGTATTGAAATCAGAAAATTAATATTTCAATACAGCAACAATGGTTGTTGGATTGAAATCAGAAAATTAATATTTCAATATAGATTTTAATTATTAAAAAAATCTTAAAATCTAGATTGTTTAATCTCGATTCAATGACCACGATTATCTTAAATGTATCAAAAAATTGAACGGGTGGAATCAAATTTACAGAAATATTAAGTCTAAATTTAAACGATTTACCATTTTTCTTCACATTAACCCTTTTACCCTTTAAAGTGAAACAACTTATAAAGTTGTAGAATATTTTTGATGTAAGAAACACTTGTACATTTCATTAATAATTGAGTAAAAACAAAAAGGTAGCATAAATATAGTTGTCCCTATTTCTGCGTGTGTTTGTCGTTCAGACTCAGCAGTTTCTGGATCATGTCTTTTTGATTAATATCTATGACAATGATGCTTGTGGTTATACATACTATATTACTAGGCATGTGACATTAGTGCACAATTTAATTTGATTAACATCTATGACTATGATGCATTTGATTAACATCTATGACTATGATGCTTGTGATTATATTCCCTCATACCAAATTATAAGCAAAAAACTCATTTACTTTGTCCCAAATTATAAGCAAAAAAGACAAATTTTATGATATTTAATTATGTTTTTTCAAAAATCATCTTTTTCAAAGAGAAATTAAATGCAATTTGCATTCATTATGCTCTCCCTTTCATTTTCTCTATAACTAATAACCAATAAAAATTGTTTTTACATCTTTCTATGAAACTTATTTCAAGAATAGCATAAGAAACTATACTACAAAATACTTTTTTTACTTATAATTTGGAACGGATTGAGTACGTTTATTATTAGGCCTGTGACAGTCGTGCACAATTTAATTTGATTTAGCTTCACGTATTGGCCTGGCTGAGAAGTTGTAAATTGTAATCTTGTCACTCAACGCCATTCATATTGACCAGTCCGAAATTCATTTATATTTTTTATAAGATTTTGTACTCTTAATATTATTTTATGATCAAAATTATTTACTCGTACACATCAAATAAAAAATAAAATGATGTGATTTAATGATGTGAATCATCTAAATACTTTTTTTCAGAGATGTGATTTCGGAGAGTGGTGGAGCAATGAGTGTTCTTATCCTCTGCACCCCGAACGCTAAACCACCAGCAGCTCATTCCAGTGGGTGGTCTTGAGTGTTGGTTCTCAAACGCATTGGTGTTTTCAACCACCATCCACGTCGGCTTTGTTGTTGGTTTCGATGGTTGGGTTTGTTTTGGCTTGAAAAGGCATTTACGCCTGTTGTGTTTTACAGGGGGGCTGATGGTACGTGAACCTCTATCTTTGTTGGCGGGTTGGTTCATACACTATTCAAAAAATATGTGGTTGAATTTATTCAGGCGCGTCTCTGATTCGTTAGAATGCTTGCGGCCTTTTACATGTTATTTTTTTGCAATTTTTTTCCGTGCTCTGTGTTTGGTTTGTTGAATTGTGCTGATGTTTATTTGTCTGTTAGTCATGTGTTTCTCTATACCACTTTTGCTAAGGAGAACTGATATAGTGAACAACAAAATGCACTCCATGAACGCACGACATAATATGTGGCTTTACCTCTATTGTTCAAATAAATTTCAATTAAAATAAATGGGAAAATCCAAAATAGTGTCATCGTGAAATACATCGTTTTGTGGATTCCACGACAAATGCATGTTGTGTTGTTTAGCAATTTTCTTTGCTAATATCTCATGTAACATCCTCCTAGGGTTGATTTTGTGGTTGTTGAGTTAGGTTTATGTCCCGTCAGCATTTTGTACTTTATTTTTATTATATATATATTTTCCTTTGCTTAAAAAAAAGTATAAAACATATTAATGTATGTTACTTTTTTTATTTTTGGTTACTTATTAATGTATGTTACTAGTCGTTCCCATTAAACAAATTTTTTATACATTAAGACAGCACGACTAAACAAATATATTTTTATATAGGCAAAGGACATAAAATTCATATAACGTATTTTTATACATTAAGACAACACGACTATACAAATATATTTTTATATAGGCAAAGGACATAAAAATTCATATAACGTAAAACGAGCCGAATAAAGAACAGGATATACTTTGTTTGAATTTGAAATAAATTTCATATTTATCTTTTTATTTTATTTTATTTTTACAAATTATACTTAACTAAATATACCCCAATAAAGATGACAAGCCATATTTTCAAATGGAAATTAATCATCAACAAAGTTTGGAGATATACTTTGCATAATAACATGGCTTTTTTTTCAAACAGTCAAACTAGTATCAAAGAGAATCTAACCTGAAACTTTAAGAGGATCACACTCCTAGATCTAAAGTCAACATCTTCAACCAACCCAACTGAGTTTTCATAATAATATGGTTAAAAAGAATGTCTTATGAGGAGCGCACCCAAAATTTAAAGTCAACATCATCATCATCAGACCAACCCAACTGAGTTTGCGTAATATATGGTTAAAAATAATGTTGAACAAAATCGAAAAATAAGTAATAATACGAAGGATTAAGACCAAATTGAATGTGAACACAAATCTCAGCAAGGATATTCTGAGTTTAGTAATATTATATAATAATGTTCACAAAAGATACTATAGAATGTTCAAAAGAAAAGTACTAGTCAAAGAAGTAATTAACTTCTATACGGCTAATCTCCAAGTTAATGAACTCTTAGATACTTCAAAGAAGTTTATAATATCAAAACTCTTAGATATTTTCTTTCAAAGAAATTTTTTTTTAAATAAAGATTAAACGACACTGATTAAATAAACTCTATCTTAATGTATACTCAATTATTACTGAAATATATGTGTTTTACCTAAAAAATAAATAAACTCATTCATTTCCTTTATTTTCTTTACGGAAAAAGCTTAATGCATTTCATAATAATTGTTTGGATACATATTGGTTTACCAATAAAAGCAAGGAAACTAGTTAAGGATGTAGTCGTCTTAATAAGATCTTGGACAACTTTGTTTGTTTGTCTTCTAATGAACTTAACATGAAAGTTTACAAAATCAATAGCTAAAATGCGTCTACAATCATAGAAAATAGCACCGAAATTTGAGACAAGGTAATTTCCTCTTTCATTTCCCTTTAAGTGAGCACTTCTTACGAAATCCTGAAGAGAAACTTTTGCATTGAAAGAGTAGTTTTTTAGACTCTTTTTTTAACAAAGTATTTTTTAGACTTTTAAAGAGTTGATTACATAAATTTCAAGATTTTATTATTGTATTTGCTTCATTAACAAGTATCCTAAGAACCGTTAACATTTTCCATTATTTAAATCAATTCACCTTCGGTAAATTGTCTTATTTTACATAAATATCAAATTAAAGGAATAAAAGTTGACATGTATATAATATTGTTACCGCTATTCTTAATACATTTTTAGAAAAAGAGATCGATGTAATTAGTGTCTCCAAATCACCAATTAAGGAAACCAATATATAAATATTGTATGAGGAGTGTGAAAAAGTTGTATATTCAACTTTTGAAAATAAAAAATTTATTATTTTCAATGAATAATTTCTACTTTTAACTTTCTTAACTAGCGCATGAGGGACACCAGTTAGTATGTCTCATACACTTAATACTGTTTCTTATGTAATACTTGATGCTTGCAATAATTAGGCAAACTTGATATGGACCATTAACTATTAGACAACATGCAGTTATACAAAGTTATTGCAGTCCCCAGCTTGAGGCACCCGTGCTACAAACAAAGCCTTCATAAATAATGAAGTAAGGTTCACGTTACTTTACACAACCTTGTAAGCAGGCAAGTTAACCTGCATTAGACCATTCAATCCTTCTGATTTTATTAGGGAAACTTGATATAGGCCACTCATAACTGTAGAGCTAGACTCATCAATTTCAATCTAGTTTTTTTGTGTTCAATTAATTCACACAATCGCGCAATCAATAATTTTGAAGTCTATTAGTTTTATCAAGATTGAACGACTCAGATTTCAAACATTGTAAATAGAATTTTAAGATTTACAAAATAAACTAAAATTTAAATCATCGGATCTTGATTAGACAATTTCAACTTGTTGTATGCGTAGCCGCAAGGATTTGCTGACTACATGGAATTCAAATCCTATATATTCTCCTGAAATACAATAAGGTAAAATTGTGCCCAAATGATAAAGCAAGTACCAAGGATTATGTTCGGTTTTTACTTTTTACATGGCATGCGTTTGACTTATTCACAAGTTTTAACTTATAATTGCTAGAAAAATTATGAAGTGCATGAAAATTTTGGATTCAGTTGTCATTTTTATGCTTCAACAGTACACAGCTCAGTTTGGAATTGGAAGTTCTGAATATGAAGTTATGAACACAATGAACAAAGAATGTGATGTCATAGAGAAAAGATCATGATATATTGAGGGAAGACTCAATTTGGTCCCTTAAAATTTTCCCGCAGTTCAATTTAAGCCCCGACAAAAAATAACATCCAAACTAGTCTTTGACATTTTTATATTTGAGACAAATAGTCTCTATGATAATGAGTCGGGGACTAATTTTTCCTCCATATAAAAATGTCAAGGATTAGTTTGGATATCATTTTTGTTCAAGACTAAATTAAACCACGAGAAAATTGTGAAGGACCAAATTGAATATTCACTCTTATATATTTGATATCAGCTTATATCATTTTGATATTTGTATGTCCATGTCCAAGAAAATGGAGCTTCCACATGTCGTAGATTAGTAAAAATTCTTAGGGTTAAACCTGTCATACTCGAAGGCTGACATGCCCTTTAACCCCTTTAGTCTCAACTAACAACCTATTATTCTGATACACCAAAAAGCTTCACATTGCTTGAGAATCGAGATTAAAGGTAATTTATAAACAACTATCACACTCCTTCATCCAACAAGACATCTTTTACAAACAAAAAACCATGACAGCTTTACACAAGACGTGGTAACATAGTAAACAATAAACAAGATTATTTGCAAAATGAGATGAATAGTTCCACATATATAGAACACTTGAGTTTTACTAGATCAGGAAAACATAAGGAAATAATTAATCTAGGACCAGAGTGAAACAAATGGGGAGAGGAAATTTATGTTTTCCATTTCTTATGATTACATGCCCCAAAGAGGTAGCTCTTAAAACTTAGAGAAATGGGAATAGCTAGAATTTTACATTTGTTGATAAAACTTTTCATTTGTACACTGTCACATACAAGTTTTTTTTTTTAATCTTAATTAGTAATTAGTATGAATTTTCTGAATCCAATGATCATATCATCTTTTAATTAACCAACATACCGAAGAACTTCTGTGGTAACATCAGAAACCCAATTCACAGTGGTGCCGAAGAATAGCTCCCAAAACCACAGATCCACCGCCAAGATTGACGAAAAGATGAGCAAAGCCAATGTCTGATAACGGTTCAACGGCCAACCTGAAGCCCTAGCCACTGTCTTCAGAAACGGAAGTGAACTTGTATCAAGTTTCCTTTTCGTTATGGACCAAGCTGTTATCCACTCTACACCAGACGGGACTAAATCGAACTCCTCCCTCAATCTCCTTCCGAGATCCGGCATATGGCCACCCCCGTAAAGTATAGCAATCTTATTTTGTCCTTTGTCTATTGCTCTTCTGAGGTTCTTGATTGCAACTCGATTTCTCTCACCAATTATAACAGATTTCTCCTCCACATCTGCCGTATTTTGTGTCAAGCTTTACAACAATAGTTTATCATCAATACTCTCAACAAAAGAAAATTGATATGATTATGTTCATGTAATCTCTTGAACTGCACAATTTCGACCAAGTTTTATGTCCTGGACTATACTTTCAAAACGATTGCTAGCAACATACTCTTCAGTCTTCACAATACACTCTCCTATTTGTTGAAATTCATTAAGATCCCAATGTTTTAGAAATGGGCCCCAGGAAATTATGCAGGTCCCACATAAATCTGGTGGGACCTTTATGAATTTCAGTTAATAGGAGAGATTGTTTTGTCGAGAGTACATTAGAGCATCCTGCTAGATTTTTTCTACTTTCAGTGCATGTTTGAAATCAAGGTGAGTTTGACGAAATTGTGATGACACTATGATTTTGTTGAAGATCTTGCCAAAATCACTATGGTACACGGTGATTCTGCCAAACTCACCGCAAATCCAAACATGCACTCAATTGTCAAAATCAAAAGTAAGCTTGTGGCTCAAAAACCTACAGGAGCAAGAGTTTGTATAAATTTGTACTGGACCAAATTGAGAGGGACTTACTCAGATGTTAGTCTCTTAGCAAGGAAGACTTTCATGGCAGCACTTACATCAAGCCTTGACAATGCCTCTATTTCAGGATATTCTGATGCTGGACTTCCCACATTTGCACAAACGCTTCCGATGAGAAAAAGGCCAACAAGCGGCATAGGAAGTACACGTGAAGCCCATAAAAGCTTTGATCTCCACGGATCAAGATCTTCTGGAATCGAAGGCTCCAACATCGCCTTTGTAGATCTAAGAGTCATTTCCTTTGCAAAAGAAAATAAGCTTTCACCTTTTGCTTCCTGGAATAAAAAAGAGAAAAATTAATTAGATCTCAACAATGAAAATAAGTAACGATCATTATCCATTAGACTTCATAATCAACTAAAAAATTAGCAACTCAAAACCTGGAGTAATTCGAAGGTCTCATAATCAAGATCTGCATGTTGCCAATTTTTAGACTCGTAATTGAGACAATCTAATTGGAAATCAAGTCTGAGAATTTGAGCTATCTGTCTTTGGATGCATCCCAAAATGTTAAAACCTCTAGTTTGTGTTCCTTTTAACCTTTTATTAGCCATAGGGTTTCTCATATTCTCTAAAGTTTCCTTGCTAGCTACCATTTCATAAAGGACGCAATCATAGGATTCAAGCTCCTTCTGGAGGGCCAGAAAATACCTGCTCGTAAAAATTAGGATCATCAAAATTAAAAGTTAATACTGCTTCGGGGAAAATGTAAATAAATATGATAAACAAATTAAGTCCATGCATCAATGAGCACTTGTGCAGTATTGTTTAGTTACGAGCATAAGCCTAAAGGGAAAGCTCATCGCAAAACACTAGTCCATTAGGTGAAAGAACGCTTTGACGTTTAAGTCTCACTTCTTAGGTGAGACTCCACAGTGTGTGACTCAAACCATTGTACCATCATTTGAGGATTGATGCCTACGACAACCTTCACTCAATGACACTTTACTCCGACACTTCACTCAACTTCTTCAATGGTCAGAACCCTCCACCAATCCGAACCCTTCGTAAGTAGCCCTTTCCGAGAAGTCATTCTTCTCAATGAGAGCACTGATCTTATGAGCGTAAGTCCAAAGGGAGAGCCTATCCCAAAACCAAAAGACTAGCCCCTTAGGTGAGAGAATCCCTACAGTTATAAGCCTCACTTACGTGAGACTCTCTGACGTGAGAATCATAACATACTTATCAAAAGAAAATCATAGAGAATGTTCAAAACTAGAAAAGTAATCATATTCATGACTTCAAAGAAGGTAGAAAGGTTATCTCAAAAGCTAGCATATTTGCAGTTTGCTTGAGATGCGGTTCAGTAAAACACGCCAAAGGTACAGCTAATATTATTCTTTTTACCTCTCTGTCTGTCTCTCTTCCCTCCCCCCTCCCTCCCCCATGACAATTGAATGTCAGGATGATCATTTTGTTCACCCGTTTTATTATGAACTAGTAAATATTTTGGAGAGAGCAAAAAGTAAAATAATATCTAGCAAAATCATTAAACAACCATTTACACATACTCCTCTGATCGTCACCAAACGTTTATGAAAGTATCTAGAATAGTTAATAAAAATAGCAAATGATACTCCCTCCGTTTCTAAATATAAGCAAACTTTACTTTTTTGGTTCATTCATTTAATGATTTATGTGGTCCATATTATGTACCACATACATCATTAAATGAATTAAACAA
>Ga0315915_1000397_pt1 | contig 43133 bp, 26 predicted proteins | sample MpolbnodulesMG_FD_207738 | JGI IMG/M metagenome (GOLD analysis project Ga0315915, IMG submission 207738) | Medicago polymorpha root nodule microbial communities from Los Angeles, California, United States - branched nodules | ecosystem: Host-associated > Plants > Roots > Nodule | place: USA... | reverse complement strand
TCTCAGTCCTCACTTATACACACACCAAAAGTTCTCTTGAGTTGTCAAAGAACTTTTCTCTCTTCTCCCTCATTTAACTTGTGTTGACGAGCTATTCTTTTCTTCTCCCTCTTTTTCTCTCCCTTCGGAAAAGTCCCTTCGAAATTTTGTCCCTTCGGTACTTTTGTCCCTTTGGTTGTCACTCTCTCTTAGTTTCTTTTATTTTCTTACTTTTAGCATTTTTTGCGTTTCATTTTATTTCTATTTATTATTATCATTTAGCATTTTAATTATCGTCATTTATTTTCCAGCAATTAGAATGTATCTAGGTTCAATGTAAACAATATAAATGAAAAAAGTGTGCGGGTGTGTCCTTTTATTTCTTTACCGCTTTATTTATGTCCAAAAATGCAAAGGTTAGATTAGGGATTTTGTGGTGATCCAACGTCACTACAAAAATCCATGCACTTTTACAAAAATCCATGCACTTTTATTTTTATTGCTCCGTTAGTTTAATTATCATTTATTATTTCAAAACAACAAAAACATTCAAATAACAAAAATCACAAAAAAATATTTTCATAATAAACCTTGATTTTCAATCAAGTGATCCCATTTTTATTTTATTTTCTTAATTAAATGTTAATCAATTTAATTATATCTTGAGTCTATTTTCTTTTAATATTAAAAAACACAAACCAATTCTTATTTGCCACTTTGGCTTTTTCTTCTTTAGAACTTTATTTGAAAAACTAATAAAAAATACAAATACAAATCAAACGTCAATTTCTACCCCGAAATACGAGGTTTTGATCCCTCACGGGTACGTAGGCAAAGGACATTCGTCCTTCCAAATCAATAAAAAAAATGTAAATTAAAATCTTCCTTTTCTTTTAATTAATCACTACTTCTTTAAATTCAATTTTTAAAACACGCAAGTTTATAGCACAAAAGTTAAAATAAAATCAAGAGGTTCTCGTAGAGTACTACGAATATTTAGGGTGATAATACCTTCCCTAAATATAACCAACTCCCAACCTCTAAAAATATGGTATTTGAACCTTTTTCCACTTTCTTTTGAAAAAATTAAAAGCTCAGTCCTGAAATCAAAACAGTAAGTATATGCTAATTAAATAGCTTGACTTCCAAAAAATGACGCGACATATAGTATAAGTAATGCTCTAAATGTTTCTCTCATATCTTATAATTTGTGTGAGCGCGTATTTATTAGTTTATCTGGATCACGTTAAACAAATGTATGATAGGGGATAAATTGAATTCTGTATCATGCTTTGTACAAAGCTGCTCTTATCCAGATACAGCAAGAACATTGCTCGGTCAAAATGAGCTGTCCAAGGGATACAGTAATTATGACAATATTACAATCATATAATTACAAATGAATGCTGTTAATTATATTAAATGTTGACTTCTGACTAACTCCTTTAAAACATGTCTCATTGGTGAAGATGGTCATCATCATCATCGTAAAATTGTAATTTGTTACGTTATGTTGGCTGATGATATGGGAAGGACTTCTGGAAATACCCCTGTGAATTCCCTCACAGCGGCCTGTTTCGTTGAAGTAAGCAAATCATATTTAATTTATGGAATGAGTAGTGCTATTAACAATATTCACTTTACTATTCACTTTATTTTCAAAATGATAGAACTTACATAAATTTCAATCAGTAATAAGTGGTGTTAGAAAGAGTGTTAGAGAAAGCCGCACTCATTTGTTTTATTAAAATGAGTAACATTGATTTAACAATATTTATCTCTTTGTGAATCAGATTATTGTGGCCACTTTCAAGAAAAAAAATCGATGAGGAACCGAAGAAAAAGAAGAAATCAGCTGCAGGATCTTATGATGCCACTACTGCTGTTTCAAATGGTAATTCATATTCGGAAAAGGTTATCAAATGGTAATTCATTTAGTTATTAAAAAGAAGAAGGTTCTCGAATGTTAGTAGAAGGACAAACAAGTCACATTTCACGAACACTTGGAAATTTGCCAACAACTCCACCAGCCCCAGATGGAAACATGAATCCCATCAATAGGAATAGGAACCTTTCTTATGTGAGCATGCATATTAGAATTCCATCCAATTTCAATTTCAATTGATTTGCTGTTGTCTATCACACCATGGCTTTCAAGATCTGGCTCCACTCATATCTGACAAGCTTCTAAGCCTTTAGAGGGAAATGTTTCAGTCCTGAAATTTATGTCCAAATGTATCACCGCAAAATAGTTGTTTATCTCATTAATTGTTGTTTTTGAGGATTCAGTCTACTTCTCTTGATCAGATCTTGGCTCAACGAATTCCTTTTTAGCATTTATTCCCTCTTGGTTGAATCCAATTCTACCTTGTATGTCCTCTTCATCATCAATAATAATAAGTTCCTTCTTGAGAGTAGGCCTACTGTTAGGACAAAACTTATTATTATTGACGATGATGACAAGGCCATATATATAAGGTAGAATTGGATTCAACCAAGAGGGAATAAATGCTAACAAGGAATACGTTGAACCAAAAGATGATCAAGAGAAGCAAACCGAGTCCTCAAATACCACAGTTAATGAGATAAACAACAATGTGGCGGTTGATATATTTGGACAGAATTTCAGGACTGAAAAAATTTCCCTCTAAAGTTTTAGAAGCTTGTCAGATATGAGAGGAGCCAGTTCTTGAAAGCCATAGTGTGATAGACCACAGCAAATCAATTGAAATTGAAATTGGATTGAATTCAGTGTCTAATTTTCAATAAAACTGAAAAGTTCTTGATTATTTTTGTGGAAATGCTTCCAAAAGGCATAAATGTTTCCTTTTCTTTTAGTTGTTTTTAGGAAGGATAATTAGGAATTTGATTCCCATGCCATACTGCATTTTTATATCATCTATTAATTAATTCTTTGTAGAATAGAAAGAGATGATGATATGTTTCAGGTTTTACTTTAGCAGAAGGGAATGTGTATTAATTATGATATTTCCGTTTTGAATAATTCTGAGACATTAGCAGTAGATATGAAACTTGTAACATTGTGATATTGGCAATGAAAATCTCATGGTTTTTCTTACAAATATTTCATAAATTCTGTTGTTAGTATATGTATCATTAAAATACATAGAAGTGGAAGTTGAGCTTAAAAATCTGACATATACCACAGTTTAATCAAAAACTCTGTAGCATCGACACTTTGAACGATGCATGTCCAGTGTCTGACATGTTTGGTCATATTTGATTTATATCATTTTCTCAAATTATTACCAGTGTAATGTGTCTGTGTCTTGTCTAATGTCTGTGTATGTGTCGGTGCTTCATAGCTAGATAATTCATGAAACACAATGTACATGAAGGAGATTTTCGGGGGATCCTAAGTAAGGTAAAACAAAAATGATTTTGAATGTGAAATTAAAATATGAAAAACCTAATATCAAAATTACATTGCGCAAACTAAACGCACTGCTCCTATCGGTATAGCATTTTTTATAAAATAATATTTAGCTAAAAAGATGTATGTATACCTATTAAAAATGAAATTTTTTAGATTTTGGGGAGGTTATGGTCTCCCTATGTCCCTACCTAATTCCGCCCTTGGTGATGATTGAGAGCATTAACGGTTTGTTGATTGGAGGTAATGATAGTGTCTTGGAAACACTATATAACACCGACACTTTTGATCAAAGATATAATTTATGTTCGGCATTGGCACGATACTAACACATGTGATTATATTCTATTTTGTCATTTTCTTAAATTATTATCGATGGCTTGTCGGGGGTACTTCATCTATGAAGCACTGACACCAGTGGCAGAGCCATGATTATTATAAAGTCTGGAGAAAAAAAAATTGCAACACATTTATTGTGGTTTACATAAGAAATTGCAAGCAAATAATCAAAAAATCAAAGCCTCTGACTGACACAAGCATTGACATTGATATGTAAACGCCGGTATGAATTAAAAATATATTAAAAGATTATTTTGACTAACAAATTGCATAATCAAATATTATTTTAAAATTTTGATACATTAAAAGACTATTATAGTTACTTGTTACATATTCGAAGGCCAAAATAACTACCCAATTTTTCTATCGACATGTCCCAATGTAGAAATTGTGAGTTGATACTTGCAAAACACTTCAACTTATAAGTCAAGTCTTATAGGTGAACAACCCCTATATGCAGAATGGTCATAGCTTCGTAAGACGAGGGTTCATTATCCTATTAATAATAGGATAAGATTTTCTTTTGATAATAGGAGAAGATTCTAAACGGAAAAATCTTAATAGTTTAATAGGGCTGGCCCAAGGCATGGGTCGGAGGTGCGACGGCTTAGGGCATATGCCAGTAGGTGGGTCAATTTTTTTTTATGGACAAACGTATATATAGAAATACTTGGTTTAAAGAAGATATATATATAGCAATAAGCACAATGAGGGTCCAAATATTTTATCAGGTTTGAACCCAACAGTCATTTCACCCTTTTTTTTACAACCCAATATCATTTTATTTTTACACTTCCAACCCAACACTACTAAAAAAACAAAAATTAGTGAGGGATATTTAATGAGGGAAAATGTGAAATCCTTCTCTAATTCTGTCACTAAATTTTGCGACCAAGGAATTTGTGAGGAATTTCATTTTTTCTCACTAATTTCCCTCACTAATTTTGCTTTTTCTAGTAGTGCAAGGTTTTCATTTTCACCCCCAACAGTTCATCAGCCAAAACTTTAAACTTATAAGTAAAACGTAAATTGCAGAAGTAACACCTAAAACACAAACTATTTATTACTTCTCAGATACCAATTTTTTTTTTTATTTTGAAGATGCCTTTTGGTGTTTCAGATTGAGGCTAACCTGAATTTGTACTTAGGTTTCATAATAAAATATGACTTTCATCATGAAAGTTTAATATTTGCGATGTCGAATTTTGTCTTGTGTGATTTTTGAAAAGTAACATATCATATTCTATTGAGAGATGATAAAAGGTTTCATGTTACTGAATATGACATAAGTGTGTTTGATACAGTTATAGATTTATGGTGGCGAATGATAATGAAGCTCTTTAAGAAATTTTAGAGGTAGTAAATCAATTGAATTATCAAATCTCTCTCGGTATGTTTATTATCGTTTTATTAAGCTTTGTTTTCCTTCCCAAATACCAAATTTGTTTTTTATTTTGAGGATTCCTTTTGGTGTTTCAGATTGAGGCTAACCTAAATTTGTATTTAGATTTCATAATAAAATATGACTTTCATCATGAAAGTTTAATGTTTGGGATGTCAAATTTTGTCTTGTGTGATTTTTGATAAGTAACATATCATATTCTATTGACAACTGATAAAATGTTTTCATGTTACAGGGTATGACCGAAGTGTTTTTGATACAAATATAGATTTATGGTGGCGAATGATAATGAAGCTCTTTGAGAAATTTTAGAGGTAGTAAATCAATTGAATTATCAAATCTGATAATGAAACTTATATAAAGCTCGATATGTTTATTATTGTTTTATTAAGCTTTGTTTTACTTCCCAAATACCAAATTTGTTTTTTATTTTGATGATGTCTTTTGGTGTTTCAGATTGAGGTTAACCTGAATTTGTATTTAGATTTCATAATAAAACATGACTTTCATCATGAAAGTTTAATGTGTGTGACATCAAATTTTGTCTTGTGTGATTTTTGATATCATATTCTATTGACAGATGATAAAAGGTTTTCATGTTACTAGGTATGACAAAAGTGTGTTTGATACAATTATGGATTTATGGTGGCGAATGATAATGAAGCTCTTTGAGAAATTTTAGAGGTTGTAGATCAATTGAATTATCAAATTTGATAATGAAACGTATATAAAGCTAAGAATGTCTATTATCGTTTTATTAAGCTTTGTTTGGCTTGGTTCGGCATGCCCAATTATTATTTTTTGTTTTCTTATTATTTTTTGATAATATATAGGACGAGATGTATTTGACACAATATTTTGGTGTGTCAGCATAGTTAGGATTTCAAAACATCGTATTATGATGATTGCCATGTTTAATGCATATTTCATTCGCTGTTTATAAAAAAAAAAAACTATTATATTAAGGGCTCTTTCTCAAATTGGCCTAAGGCCCGTAAAATGCTATGAACGGGCCAGTAGTTTAATGGAAACACGAGTTGCGTAACATCGCGGTAATTATATATATATATATATATATATATATATATATATATATAGAGAGAGAGAGAGAGAGAGAGAGGAGGGATCAAATTACACCGCTTAAAAGTTACACCGCTCAATATCGTTTTACTCGATGCATATTTTTCAAATTCGACCATTGGATTGTAAGTTTATATCACATAGATCATTCACGTAATTTTTTACGAAAATCTAAAATCATTTGATATGTTATTGAGATACAACAAGTTTAACGGTGTTATATAAAAATGCATAAACTATTAATCTTGATGTATCTCAATAACATATGAAACGGGTTTAGATATTCGTAAAAATTTATGTGAATGATCTATGTGATATAAACTTACAATCCAACGGTTAAATTTGAAAAATATACATCAGGTAAAATGATATTGAGCGGTGTAACATTGATGTAACTTTGATATAATTACATTGATAATATTGTGAAATGTTTAAAGATAGTAAATGAAAATTATCAGTATTAATATAATAATTTTATTAATGTAATATTTACTTGGTATTCACACATGCGGTGATTATCTATACTATATATAAACAAAATAACTCCTTTCAGCATTTTTAGGCTGACTTTTTCTCTTTCAAAAAATGTCCTTAATTTTCAATATAAATAACGCATGTAACAAATAGATAAAAAAAAATTAAAATATCAAAATAAAAGTCTAACAAACAAAAATATACACTTTTTTCCTTTATCATTTAAAAAGTGTAACAAATTGGATGAGTGTATCTATACTTAATATTTCATTATCCCAATTATAACCTTAAACAACAATTTTTCTATAATAAAGATTGTTGTTGGTGTCATTAAAAAAAATAAGAATTTAGATTATATATTTTTTGTTATATTGTTGGTTTCATTGAAATAGATAATCAAGGTTAGTTTGATTTGTTATAATTTGAAAGCAAAAAATATTTATATTTTTACTTTTAATCAAAATTAAAATTTCATCAAAAAACACCATTCATAATTTTCAAACGTTAGCGCAATGAAAAGAGTGGAAAGACGGACAAGTGAATGCCCGTCTTTTCGCTAGTATATATAAAAATAATTACATTGATAATATTGTGAAATGTTTAAAGATAGTAAATGAAAATTATCAGTATTAATGTAATATTTATATATATATAAAAATAATTATATGCAAAAATCCATTAAATTTTTGCACCATGCCCTTTCCAGATTTTATTGCATATATTTATGAAAGAAATTTTTTATGTACAAATATGAGAAAGTCGATATGATAAAATTTTGAAAACTCGTGACCATTTTTCAAAATATCAACCTTAATATATTGTTTCTATTAAATGTTTTGTTTTTTTATATGCAAAACATCATTATATATTCCCATCCGGCTCATTGCAAATTTTATGTGTGTATATCTACAAAGACAAATTTTTATGTACCAATATAAGAAGGTCGATATGATAAAAATTTGAAAACTGATGATTATTTTCAAAATATCAACATTAATGCAGTGTTTATATTAAATATTTTTTATTTTGTTTTATATGTGAATTAGTTAGATAAGAGATTAAAGATATAAGAAGAAATTGTTTTCCTATATCTATGACATTATAGAAAGGAGGAAAAACTATTTTCCTATATTTATTCCATAATAAATTGGCTTTTTTATTTGCAAAATGACTAATAGACTCATCAAATTAAGAAGATTATAAGTTTATCCGAGGTTAATAATAAAATTTTGTTGGAGATTGATATTCTCATAGTAGTGGATGCACTAATATTACACGTTCTGACAAGATATAAATATAAAATATAAATCCTACAATAATATGTATTTTTTTATTAAAAGTTTTATATGACTTTTTTTTAAACAAAGGAAGATTGCAATACAACAATCCCCTAAAATATATTAAAACAAAGGGAAAACCAAAAAGAAGAGGAGGGACATAAAGTCAAAACCCTCAATACATATTAGTGAACCTGAACTACGAAATATCTAATCTATTTCTATTGTGATCTTCCCTAATTTGAAAAGGTAATTCATTTCACCAGATGAAATCAGACTGAACTAAGCCAAGATTCACAAGTTTGCCTGTAGAATGATTCTCTTATCTGAATATATGAGTTACAATAAAAGTCATAGAAGCACATAATAATTTACAGTTCTCCCATCTATTTAATAAATGCCAAGGAATTATCTTGAGAGTTTTGAAAGCCAAAGTAAGAAGCAAAGAGTCTGTTTGTAGGCACAAAGGATGCCAATCTTTCTGATAGGAAGTCTCAATAGCAATCATTGCAACAGTAATTTCAGCTTCAAGAGCATTTGATATACCCATATGAAGAGCAAAAGCACCTAAAAAACTTGCATTTGAATTTCTAAAAATTCCAGCAAAGCAGATATACTGGGGTTTCCTGAGAAGCACCATCACGATTAATAGATGTTTTTGGATTATCATTCAAATTTGAGAATCTTTTCTGATTTCTGTAATACCATATCACGTTAAAACAATTTGTTATAACAGCTAAAATGGTGAACTTACACTGAGGTGACCAGTTTCTGTTGCACAAATCAAAAATTTCTTGCACTGAGGCTCTATTGCTAGTTATATATGACTGTACTATGAGGTAAAATATAGTATAACTCTTTAAATTTGTTGAATATTTTATAACTCAACAAAGACTATATTAATTGCCCTTAGATATTTATCAAATTTAATGCATACACCAAAACAAATTTTAATACTTTTAAAATATTCTCTTATTTTAATATAAATTAATATTAAACATAATAATACCACTCTATTTTAATACATGTTCAACCATGTAACAAAAAAATATGTATGTTCAAACATTGAACTATATAAATTATTATAATTGGTAAAATTCATGAATAAAAATGTTTTATGTATTATTATAATAAACTTGTTCAACGTAGGATATATAATAACTTTTGTCAAAAAGAAACACGCAGGGATAATAATATAGTTAATCTATAATTTATGAATTTTTTATAACTAAAAAAGGACTAATCTAAGAGAACTTAGATGCGATGATACTCATTTCTTTTAGTTTAACCAATGTCTCGAGTTTGAACACAAACTTGGATATGCAACAATATTAAAAATGTTGTCACCCATTTGGATCCATAATCGTCGAAGGATTAATCTTTGCTGATTGAACAAAAATACCAATTTTTTTAAAAATTGCCTTTAATCTATAAAAAAAAATATAGTCTTTCTCACACAAAATATTATCCTTTTCTCCAACTATTTTCCTCATTTTCTTGTTTTATATAAAAATTAAACTCTCCAACTTCCCATGTTCCTTGTTTGCTTCTTCTTGCACTACTCTTCTAAATTCTTATTGGCCTATCTTCCTTCATTAGCACTGATGGAGAATTATGCAAAGTAAACATCATCGATGAAGACACTAAAGGAATTGTAAGTGTTCTTCTCTCTTCCTTGCGTTTTCCAACAATGTAAACAAACTTCTTGAATACATTGTTGGAAAATGCAAGAAATAGAGAATAGCACTCATAATCCCTGTAATGCCTCGATCGATGATTTTTTCTTGGAGTAAACCTCCATCGATGCTAATGAAGAAAGAGAGATCAATGAGAATTGAGAAAAGTGGTGCAAGAAAAAAGGGAACAAGAAACAGGGGAAAGTTGGAGAGTATTTTTTATGTAAAACAAGAAAATGAGGAAAATTGTTGGAGAAAAGGATATATTTTGTGTGAGAAAATGTTTTTTTTTTTAATAGATTGAAGGCTACTTTGTTTAAAACCTAGTATTTTTTTTTCAAACGGCAAAGATTAATCCTTCGACTACTATGGATCTAAATGGGTAACAAGAGTTTTAATATTGTTACATGTTCAAGCTTAGGTTCAAACTACATACCATGGTTAAATAAAAAGAGACTTGTGTCATCTCATTTAAGCGCTTTTAATTAGACTATTATTTTTTTTAATTATAAAAAAATCTTAAATCATAGATGAACTATATTATTATCCTTCCGTTTTTCTGACAATAATTATTATCCTGCGTTGGACAAGTTTATTATAATACATTCTTAAAATATTTTTATTCATGAATTCGAGTAAGTATGATCATTTTTTTTTGGGAAGTATAATCATTTATATAGTTCAATGTTTGAACATGTATTTTTTTTGTTACATGTTTGAATATGTATTTTAATGGGGAGATATGATTATGGTTAATACTAATTATATTAAGATAAGAGAATATTTTAAAATTATAAAAAAAAATTATTTAATTGTATTTTAAATTTGATAAATAAGGGTAATTAATATAGTCTTTTTTGAGTTATACAATATTCAATAAGTTTAAAGAGATATATTATATTTTACCTAATTTCACAATAATATAAAAACTTTTAATGAAAAAATACATATTATTGTAGGATTTTATATTTTATACTGATTTTTTGTTATAACTCTTAATAATAACTCATCTGTATAAAAAATGTTTTTAAGTATTCCTTTAGCCCTTAATGTTTATGATACCTGGTCACCTATGATTCAACTATTCTTTAGTTTTTGGATTATAATAAAAAAAAAAAATAAGAACATGACTTAAATTTATCTTATATGTCAATCAACATCATTTATAATATTGACTTTGAAGAAAAAAATTAATTCCATATTTTCACCTCTCCCATGGTAAGAATCATGTGTTATCTCTTACTATTCGATTTGTTGTTTCCAACTCCCAAGCATGTTTTTTTTACATCATTGTTGGTTTGTGAATTAAGTGATTGTATGAGTGGGTATAGTTTAGATCAGTTTTAAGATAAAAATCATCCGATTAAAAATAAAAATCATGCGAGGATCTGTTCGATTTGAATAACACAATAAAAGAAATTATTTGATCTGATCGAATTGAATGCAGATTTATTTGGATCATTTTTTGTATAATCAAAATACAATTGTAAATATTTTTTTATTAATGTTAATATTACATATTTTGGTTGGCCTGGTGGTTTTGGATTGGCCTACTCTCAAGATCTCATGTTTGAATCCCCCTAGTGCAAATTTTGGTGAAAAAGTCCACACAGATATGTGTGTTAGGTTTAAATAATCCCCCGCAGGTGAACAATGAGATTGAACCCCTCTGATTTGTTCGTCCTTGGACCGGATATCGAGTTTTAAAAATAAATAATATTAATAGTACACAAACACGGTGAAATATTAGGTTTGATAGAGAATAATATATAAAATATATTATAATTTAATATTTGTATATTACAAAATGAAAATGATTGATTATATTTGAAATATATGAAGTAATAAAAATATAGATAGATGGAAGAAACTTACGCATATCACGTGCGGTTTCTTCTTTGAAGCAGTTGTTGTTGCTCGAGATGCACCAAGACTGTTAAAAGAGAGAGATAAAAATCATCCAATTTAAAATATAAATCATGTGAGATTCTGTTTGGTTTGAAGAACAATTTAAAAGAAATTATTTGACCTAATCTAATCGAATGCAAAATTATTTGGATCAGTTTTTGTATATACAAAATACATTTGTAAATCATTTTTTATTAATATTAATATTACACATTTGGGTTGGCCTAGTGGTTTTGGATTGACCTATTCCTAAGATTTTATGTTTGAATCCCCCTGATGCCAATTCTGGTGGGAAAAGTCCACACATATCTATGTGATGGTTTCGAATGATCCCTGCAAGTGAAAAATGAGATTAAACCCCTCTAATTAGTCTGTCCTTGGTCCGAATATCATGTTTTAAAAATAGATAATATTAATATTACACAAACACTGTGAAATATTAGGTTTGATAGAAAATAATATATAAAATGATTGATTATGATTTATGATAGAAAATAATATAGAATTTAATATTTGTATACTACATAATGAAAATGATTGATTATGTTGGAAATATATGAAATAGTAAAAATATAGATAGATGGAAGAAACTTACATAGATCGTGTTAATTGGCGGTTGTCTCTTTGAACATATTACATCATTCATTGAAGCCATTGGTGTTGCTCGAGATACACCAAGTTGAGTGTGCCTAGTATGATCCTGACAAGAGTATTCGCACGACGAGTCACGACTATTATTACTGAGCATGTTGTTTTTATATGTCGCATTTTTTCACTTGTCTCTTTTAAGCAGGTTCGTCTGTATTTAATATACATAAAAATTATGGTAAATTTAAAACTATATTAAAATTATTATAAATTTAATACATTTTTTAAATTTTAGGGGTAGGGGGTATTAACCAAGGCACTTATGCTTTTGGTTCAAAACTATTTTCAAATCCATCTTAAGACTGACGGTCAATTCAAACCTTCTAGAAGGACTCACTTAAGGGATAATTCAGGAAAACATTAAATAGGTAATTGTATTAAATATTTTATAAATTAAATCATACTTTATAATAATACTATTTTTTTTAATCATTGTAATAGTGTTATTCAATGTATCAAAGAAAAATACAGTAATAGTTTGAGGTATTTTTTGAAAAGGATAAATATATCATTCAAGTTTATCTAATGATTTTATGGTGTTATTTGTGTGGGAAAAATGAATTCTATAAGTTTTTAAAAAACCTAATAATTTAATTCTACCATAATTTTATTTTTATTAATAAGTTTTAACGTAAAATTTAAAATCTTTTAACTTCAAAGAAATACATTTTTTTTCACAAAAACTTTATAGAAATACATAAAGTTTGGCAAGGAAATGGCTCAAATCGCCTGCAAGACTCGAGAAACAATCAGATTGGACGACATAAAGCTACGGTCCTAGTAACTCGAGGAACCTATGAGACCCCAATTAGCTGGATGGCATTAAGCCACGATACTGGAAACTTCGGAAGCCTTGCAAGGATACTTCCAAAGTCTGCCAAGGCCTTTAAACGCCCAAAGGCATAATATCATACAATGTCTCCAACTTCTAAGGCGGACTTCAAAAGAGAGAGCTTCTAACAAGCTATAGTCTGTCTCCCATGGCCTATAGCTTGGGGGGCTACTGTTCCAGATTGGCCTAAAGCCCAATATGGATCCTCTTGGATCTAACCCAAGTTCATTAAGCAGGCAAACCCATACCATGGACATGCCCTAAAATGCACCAGATAACAGTATGTGACGAGGGTTGGGAGTTACCCATGCCCACCAAGGCCGAGCATAACTCACCCAAAGCCGAGAGTTACCCACGTTCGTACCTGCAGGCACGATTGTCATGATAAGGTTTGCTAGCCAAGCCCTACCTAACCACTATTTATAGCCATGTCTTAGAATTAGGTCAGGTATGGCATTTCTTACCCTAAATTATGACTGCATCTCTTGGACGCGCCATTGACTTAGGCGTTGGAGAAAATGCAAGTACACAACTCCTCTTTGTTTCATCGAGGATTGACGAACAACTTCACCAAAGTCATCACCTCACCTCAACTCAACTGAATCAGGTAAACAACGGATAGTCCGGTGGTTAAGTCCTAGCAAACGATGGATCTAAGCAGCTCAACTATCCTTTTCGATCCAACTCGATCATACATACATACATACATATATATATATATATATATATATATATATATTAATTATCGTAATATCTATACTATTTAAAATTATTCAAATTGACTTTCAGTATTCAATTTAAATCTTTTTTATTTTGAAAAAGTTATAACAAAAAAAATGTTCAACCAAAATAGGTAGCTAATTTTCAAATTTGAATTTAATTTTTTTTTTTTAGGTAAGCCAGGAGAAAGGACATGCCTCGGGAGGAAACAACGATATCCTAACTAGGTTGGCACCCCGAAAAACCTCCTTCCTAAGACGCCAAACTCAAAAGATTTTATTAAAAAAAAGGAGAAAAGGATGTACAAGAGGGGGGACTAGGCCAAAACCCTCCAAAGCTGAAAATACAGAGGAAAAAAAGGAGAAGCAGACTATGGAAATCTATAGTTAGGAAGACTGCACCGTTCACGAAAGAAATTAGAATGTAGTTCCAGAGGTAAAGAAGCCACCCAGACTGGACCCTGAACCAAATGACTCATATTGGCCAACCTATCAGCGCAATAGTTACCTTCGCAGTAAATATGAGAAGAAATAACCTGAACACCAAGATGCAACGCATTATGCCATCTGTTACGAAGCATAACCGGGACTAAGGAAGCATTACTAAAAATCATCAGAGCACTCGTGGAGTCACTCTCTAGCCAAATATTCCTCCAACCATTTTGCACCGCAAATTCAATGGCAAAAATTAACCCATTAATCTGAGAATGAAAAACAGAAGAAATGCCAAGGTTACAAGTAAAGGCCCCAAGAAAGGTCCCTAGGTAATCCCTGAATAACCCACCACAGGCAGCGTGCCCTCCGATGGCTGAACCATCAGTATTGACCTTCAGCCGAGGAGGAGAGGGAGCCTTCCGTAACACCATAATTATTTCCTTGACCCTCCGGTTATTGGGGGGGACCGAAAATGAGTCAAGAAAACTAAATTCTGAAGTCAAACAATTACCTATCGAGGAGTTACCACTCATAGCCACCAAAGAGTGTATGCGCACCTTGGCCGCATGAATTGTCGCCTTTCTCATAGAGAAGTGTAATGTGTTACGAGATAACCAAATAGTATGTAGAGTATGCACCACCACAACCATAAACATGTCAGAAACTTGAGAAGAACCGTGAAGCGGAATACAAGAAAGAAGAGATAGAACCGCAGAGAGGTCCAATACACAATTAAGCTTGCCACCAAGCCAATTCCAAAGCTCTACAGCAAAGGGACACCATAGGAAATGCTCGGATGTTTCCTCCGATTTCAAGCAAAATGAGCAAACTGAAACAATAACACAACCCCAATTTCGAAGATTTTCTTCCGTTGGCATTTTACCATGCATAAGCCGCCAAAAAAATAAAGGAGTGGAAGGGCGGTATACAAGACTTCCAAAGGCACTCCGCCCAAGGAAGCAACACATCAACCAACCTAATGAAGGAAAACGCCTACTTAGTAGTTAACTTACCATCAGCGGACTGAGGCCAAATCTGAGTATCAGGGAGAGGGGTACTCGGCAAAACAATAAGCTCCAACCGATTAGGCACTTCAGGGATGGACTCCAGAGTCGTAGGGAGGCTCGAATCACCATCAACTATCACATCTGACAACTTGCCAGTAAAAGCCGCATGAAATGGAGGGTCAATGTAAAAGAGCATAAAAAGCATAAGAGCATAAAGTCACATTAAAAAAGAATTGAGTTGATAAGGATGAAACATAAATAATGAAAAGGCATCCTAAAAATCTTATATTTCTTTTATATATATATTTCCTATGATCGTCTATACTATATATAAAGAGCATACGAGATTTTGGACTATCTTTTTTATTATTTCAATTATATCTTTGGATAAATTATATTATTTTGTTGATGTCATTAAAAAGATTATATTATATTTAGTATATTGTTGGTGTAATTGAAAAAGAAAAACATAGTTTGTTAGGTTTGTTATAAAAAGATGAACTGATTTGTTGGGTTTGTTATAATTTGAAATTCACAAACATCAATCTCGATACTTTTAATCAAAAACAAAATTTCATAAAATAAACATCATTCATAACTAGTGAAACAGACACTCACGTGTCTGTCTTTCCGTTCTTTTTATTGTGTCACCGTTTGAAAATTATTAACGGCATTTTTTTATGAAATCTTGATTTTGATTAAAAGTAAAAATATAAATGTTTGTTGCATTCAAATTATAACAAACTAAACTAAGCTAAGAAAAAATTAACTTTCCTCCAACTCTTTTAATCAAAGTTAAGGTTTCAACCATGACTTCAACCAATGCTAGATTCACACTGTGGGACATATACTTGAATGTTGAGACTACTCCTTTACCATATTTAAATACTGATGTTCAATCATCAATAACAAAACAATTATTACGCATTTTATTTATAGAATTTTACTATTCATGAAACCATTATTATAGGTAACAAAATTTTGTTTAAATTCGAAGATAACAAGAAAAAAACTTTGTTTTAGAAAAAACAAACTTTGTTTAAAAAAATCAACTTTAGTTTTCCAAATATATAACATTAATTAGTTTTATTGAAAAAGATAAGAGTAATTGACAAAGGGTGTAAGTTACAAATCATACCCTTAACATACCAAAATGACAGTTAAATAGAAACGCTAAAACTGCACTTAAACGACACTTAAAAAGGAACGAAGAGAGTAGTTTGTTAGGTTTGTTATAAAAAGATGAAGTGGTTTGTGGGGTCTATTATAATTTGAAATTCACAAACATCAATCTCGATACTTTTAATCAAAAACAAAATTTCATTAAAAAACATTATTAATTCCCTAAAAAAACATCACTCATAACTAGCAAAAAGATGAGCACTCATGTGCCCTCTTGTCGCTCTTTTTATTGCGTCAACGTTTGAAAATTATTAACGGTATATTTTTATAAAATTTTGAGTTTGATTAAAAGTAAAAAATATAAATGCTTGTTACATTCAAATTATAACAAACTAAACGAACCATTTTTTATCTATTTCAATGACACCAACAATATAACAAAAAAAAATATAATCTAAATTTTTATCTTTGTAATGACATTAACAACAATCATTATTATAGAAAAAATTGTTTAAGAGTATAATTGAAATAATGAAAAAGTCAGCTCAAAATCTCATATTTTCTTTGTGTAAAGTAAGTAATAGATATATCCATATAGTTTGTTACATTTTTAAAGGATAAAATAAAAAAAATTGGACATATAATCCTATCTTGTTTGTTACACTTTTATTTTAATATTTGAATTTTCTCTTATCTACTTGTTATATGTGTTATTTATTTTGAAAGTTGAACGTAATTTTGGATCGAGAAAAAGTCAATCCAAAAGAATCAAAACATGCTATTTTCTTTATATTTACTAGCAAAAAGACGGGCACTCACGTGTCCGTCTTTCCGCTCTTTTTATTTTGCTAATGTTTGAAAATTATGAACGGTGTTTTTTTTATGAAATTTTGATTTTGATTAAAACTAAAAAAAATATAAATGTTTGTTGCTTTCAAATTATAAAAAATCAAACTAACCATGATTATCTATTTCAACGACACCGACAATAATACAACAAAAAAAAAATCTAAATTCTTTTTTTAATGACACCGAGAACAATTTTTTCATAGAAAAAGTTGTTTAACGGTATAATTGGAATGATGAAAAAGTAAGTATAAATATACTCATCTAGTTTGTTGCACTTTTTAAAGGATAAAGGAAAAAAAACATAAAAACATATATTCATATCGTGTTTGTTACATTTGTTTTAATATTTAAATTTATTCTTATCTATTTGTTACATATGTCATTTGTATTGAAAATTGAGGGTATTTTTGAAAAGAAAAATTCAGCCCAAAAGTGCTGAAAGTAATTTTCTTTATATATAGTATAGATGATATAGATATAGATGATATAGATTCACAACTGTTAGTGCAATAAAAAGATCGGTGTTCGTCCGTTTTTTGCTAGTTATTATAAGGAAAATATCACTTTTTAAGATCATTAAAAAATAATCTTAAAAAAAATCATTGAATATCATATGTATCTTATCAGTTATTCAATCAATTTAAAAAGTATATTTTTACTTATAGAATAAATTTATTCAAATTTTTTTCATATATAGAAAAAAGATTAAGTTACCTGCAAGTTTGACTTGGAACCAATGAAAAACATTCTTAATTCATTTGTAATTATCATTGATATTCTTGACCTTTGGACAAGAGAACCACGAAAATAAACCTTAACTTATATTCAAAAGTGACCAAACCAATAACAATAGCAGCGGTTTCAAAAGCTGTTTAAATCCAATGAACTTTCCTAACCGTTGTGATCATTTGTTACTAAAAACCAAAGATTTGACATAAACTCTCAACCGTTTGATTTTGATTACCTCATTTTCAATTGGTCAAAATCATATAATGGACCCCACGAATATGATTCCAAGAGGCAACAGAATCAACCTTCTTCTTCCACAACTCTCTACTTCTCTTTCTCACCATTCATCTTCACTTTGAGTCACACCAAAGCCACTTGGATTCCACATAAAAAATATTGATATTTTTTTTATAAGGGTTATTTTTTTGGGTCCTCAATAAATTTTTATTGTTTATCATCTTCTTTATCTTTTGGAACTTGTGGGCTGTGTTATATTGATATATACTATACTATAATATATAATATACCTTGGAGCTTTTTTTATTTTTTCTTCATCTTCTTTGTTTTAGCTTCTTGTGTTTGTTTTTTGTTCTAAAAAGATTGGTTTTGTGAAGTGGGGGTGTTGGAATTTTTATGATGAGTTCAAGTAACAATTTGGTTACTACAATTATTGGATTTGGATTGAGTGCAACTTTCATTGTATTTGTATGTACAAGATTAATTTGTGGAAGATTTAGAGAAAGGCATGTGGGATCACGTACTATATATGAGATGGAATCAAGACCAGATATTGAACGGGTAAATTTCAACTTTGACTTATTTTTCTTATTCACTCTTTCTATGAGTTGACTTTTTTGTTTGTTAACATGATTGCATAATTATAAAGTCAATTAATTGATGTTATACTGTTACTTTATTTTGTTATAAAAAAAAAAACAAAAAGTTTTTTCTGGATTTTTGTTCTTATTTTTTTGAACTTGGCAATATTTGAGGAAAAATGGTGGAAAATGAAATATATGATGAAATTTGTTTGAGGATGTAATGGGTGTTATGTGATTAATTTGAATGTGTGTGTATTATTTGCCTCTTAATATAATATTTCTTTTCAAGATGACATGTATTTGATTCTTGAGTAGTTTTTTTTTTGTTTATGTCATAATGTAACTGGTCAAGTTGGATGGTTCAAGTATTAACTTTTGCATTGTTTACTTGATAGCCAGAATATCATGGTAATGAGCCTGAACCTGCATTTGTTGCTGCAATCCCTACTTTACATTTCAATCAAGAGGCCTTCAGTCATCTTCAGTGTACACAGTTAAGTATAGTCTCTAATCTGCATATCTTATAATTGACTGCACCTTCCCTCATAAAAGTCATCTTTCCAAAAATTATTTATTTTAATAAAACCTTATTTAAAACAATTTGTAGAGTAAACAGTTACTTTGGTTCTTGAATACGTCAAACTTTATCATTATAGTCATTGAATGTTTCAAATTTACAGAAACATTCATGAACGAGTCATTCCTTAGCGTGTTTGATTCTTAAATGTGTTTTTTATTGTGTCTTTCGTTAGTCAGTTTAGTTTATAAAATTACTAGCAATTTATCTACTACTATTTTATTTATTTATGCTGTTTTTATTATCCTCCAAATCCAATCTAAATTCAACACATGGATTTGTTAATCTAATAAGACAAACTTAGGCAGCATACCTTATGCTTTGATCATTGCTTACCAATACAATTTTGCTTTTTCTAAAAAAAATCTAATAGGATAAAAAGAACTATTCCAAATTTAGCTACTTTTTTTATAGCACAAACAACACCAAATTTTGTCCTTTTCTAAATTTCAGCTTTGTTTTTACAGGTGTGTGATATGTTTGGGAGAGTACAAAGAAAAAGAAATATTACGCATAATACCTTATTGTGGACACACTTTTCATCTTTCTTGCATTGATATGTGGTTAAGAAAACAATCCACGTGTCCTGTATGTCGTTTAACATTACATAATGTTTGTGAAGAAAAACATGTGAGACCTGTGACATTCACCATAAGACAATCTCTTGATGAGTCTAATACTTCAGAAGGGAATGAGAGACAAGATGAAATTAATGCAACAAGAGAAACAGAATCAGGGTAGTGATGATATAGGTTAGATATAGAATAGATTATAAAGAAGTTTTTGTTGTATATTCTTGATCTCTTTCCTTAAGGGAATGGAGATTATTAGACACACTAATATTTGATTACATTACATAATGAAAATTTTGTGGGTTTTACTAAATAATTTGGTTTCACTTATGTTTTTAAGTGATTATTTAGTGAAATCCACATGAAATATATTGAATGGTAACAAGTATATATTGCAAAAAAGTGTATTGATACTAGGGATGTCAACATACATCTGGAATTGGCGATCCTCACAAAGACTACCTCGTTTAAAAGTTTTGGGACGATGAATTTTTCTCCATGGAGACGGGGGAGAAAGTTCTCCAGTGGTAGCGTGGAGATGGGGACAGAGATCATACCCCGAATCTGCTAAATTTACTAAAATTTATTTGTATATACAAATATTTGATATATTATTATTTATTTTTCCTTCCACATAATATGTGTAAAAATTTCTTTTAAATGAAATTTTTACAATTGAGTCTATGGCAGCACAATTGAGTATAGTAGAACATAAAAATTGTGTGAACAGTATTCATATATAAAATAATAATGATAATAAAATTATACTTTATTTCAAACAAATTATAATGAATTTAATGTAACCAATTAGAAGGCTCACAAATGTCATCAATGTCAACCCTACAAATTCAGTCCAAGTGGAAAGAGTTCAAATCTTTTTAATCAAGATATTTAGTTTTCAATCTTTAGTGCTTGTGAATGTGAATAATGGAACAAATTCTATTGAAAGATGTTTCCATTGTACCTCATACAATCTCGAGAAATGTTTGCTTTGTCCTCTTTTTAATTTTCTGCATCTTTGTTAATGAATATAATGCGTATATTTCATTCTGGTTTTTGGCAGCCCTTGTACTACAAATTTTATGTTTTTGACGTTCTCTAGTACGTCTTGTGCAGGAAAAACTATCATTGTTAGTAATGTAATTCATTTTGGCTTGTTTAAAAAAAAAATCAGTTTAGCTTCTTAAAAACAATATGCATAGATGATCATAATTTTTTAGACATTGTATTTTAGCGCAACACCAAAAATTTATTATTTAATTATTTTGAAAATACATAATACTTCTTCTGAATTTTTTTTTATATAAAAGATAACTGGATTAACTAAAATTGATGTATTGGTTTATATATTATATCATATTCTCTCTCAAAAAGAAAAAATATTATATCATATTCATTAATTTTTGTCAATCCACTTGTCTTTTTATAAAAAAGATAGGATAACATATTTATTTTTTTCTTTTTATTGTTTTCTAAATAGTTTCGACCGTTGAAGACCTTCTTCAAAAATATTTGTTTTATAGTTTCAAGAGGATATTATGCATGACCAAATAAGCCCTCAACGTTAGATTCATCCTTAGTGGCACTTTTAAAACACAGCCAATTTACGTCATCACGATGCTGACATGGTCCTCTGTGCCCTACACTCTCATCGCACCACACCACCCTCCAACATCTTTTTCATTTTTTAGATAACTCCTTATCTGTTTGATGAAAAAAAAAAAAAAAAAAAGCCTCAAACAACACTATGCTCGAATAGTTTACCTTAAGAAAACTGTTCATCTCATCATCAATTTTGCTCCAAAACATCGGAAAAATTTAAAAATACTTCCAACGATAGTTAATTGTTATTAGGGATCAAAAACAACAACTTTAGTCAGCAGTAGTTAACTAACGTTGTAAGATATTTTCGTATTTTTCTAGTGTTTTGAAGCAAAAATGATTGGTGAGAAGAGTACTTTCCCTGCCTTAAAGACGTTTGAATAGATCCATGATCAACCAATTGTGTAGAAAATTTATTATTTTTTAGATATTTTTTTTACGAAAAAATGAATCTGCAAACAAACTTACAGTATCCATGTTAATAACAAGAAATAACAAAAATACACAAGCCTATAAATATGAATATACTCTAGTTTACAAAGTACACATGCCTTCAAAAACATTAATGATACCAAAGTCATTATTAAATATGCATAGATTGAAACTTATCTAACAATCTGAACCGAACAAAAATCGTAATAAGACGGGACAACAAAGCAAACAATGTTGTCCTCATGGGTGTTAAAGGTAGGGTTGGCTAGGTGTTGTGTGTAGGGGTGTCTTTTATGATGTTTATTTTCGGGTGTTCTAAACATAAATTTTTGTTTAAAAAAAGAGAAGAAAAAATGGTGAATAAAACAACGTAACACCAAGAAGACAAAATTATGAAATAAAAAACTAAATATACGTGAAAATTACTTATTTGAATAGAAGGAAAGGAGTCTCCGTGATCATAGCTCAATAAGTAGGGACATTGTATAATATATGCATGTGGGTTGCGATTCGAACCTCATACTCCCCACTTATTAACCTTAAAAAATGTGAAATTCTAGTCATTAGGCTACTTGATCCAAAAACTAAAAGGAAAGGAGAAAAATGATTTAGAGTGATAGTTTCTAGTCAAAAACTTATCATAAATCACATCTCTTTGATGGATGAAAGAAATGAACGGTTAAAGTGGTGGCGGTGGCTCACACACACACAAACACCTGTGTGTGTATTTCTAGAGAGAGAATAAAATTGATCCACTTATCTTGTAGCTGACGCACTGGTCAAAATATCTCACATCTTTTCTTTGATGATGATGTCTTATTATTTCCAAACCCAAAACCTGTCAAGTTAGGGTCATAAATCGTATCCTATTGTCGGAATGAGTTTGGATAAATCTTGGTTCTTTTCTTCTATGACATCCATAAGATTCTGTTAGGGGTGTTCTTGGATGCGGGTCAACCTACGAACCCGGTCACCCAAACCTATTCAAATCGATATTTACTCGTATTCGGTATGAAAACATCACATTCCTTTTTTTTGCATATGTAATTTTTCTTTACTTATATATAAAGAAAAAAAAATCAAATGTGATATTTGTAGCGAGACAAAGGGAGTGTGTGTGCGCGCGGACATCGGCACATTCATAAAACACGCTTTGTGAAAAAATCGGGATATTACATATTTTGACATGGAGTTATGATAACTCAACACAAAATATCAAACACAATACACATATATTACAATCACTTACGATTAGAGGGTGTATATATTGTTTTACTTTAGATAAAATTGAAATTTTAAAATAAAGTTGAAGGAATAGATTTTTTAAGAAAGTAATTGATATTAAAAATGAAACTTCATCGAGAAGGGGTGGTTTTAGGTTACTTTTTGACCTAGAACCACCCATATGCATCTTTTTCCCCTTTCTTTCAATTTAAATAAGTGGTTTTCGCACATATCAAGTTTTTCATTGTGCTTTTTGTGATTTTGTCGTCTGAGTGCGACGTTGTGTTGTTCGTCGTCTTGTGCGGCGTTTGATTTCGCGTCTTGTTGCGGTGTTCATTTTGATTCCTATTGAAAGATCAACTTCAGTCAATTACAGATCCAATTAATGATTTGTGCGTCGACGTTGCAGATCCGGATGTATGAGTATTTCAGCGACTTAGAATTTATCCTATTATTTGTAGTCATTTTTCTATTGTATGTTATTAACATGAATGATGTGAGTTTGTTCGCAGGTTTTTAACGATGTTGAATATGTTATTGTATCGAATATACTTTTAATTTGAATGAATGAATATCGTTTTGTTTTTGTAAAAAAAAAAAAAAACTTTAAAAATGAAACATACATCTTTTACTTTCTATTTATTCAAATGAATTATACAGAAAAAATAAAGAACGAATCGTTGGGAAACCAAATTCCATTAATGATTTTTGGTTGAATTTTACTTATTTTTCCAAAAAAACTAATATTATCAAAATCTTCTATCCATAAAATTTAAAAGATCAACATAAAAAAATCTTTACCTTCAATATTCAATCACACTTAACCCAACAAAGCAAACTCTCGAAAATCCATCTTTAAAAAAAATGATTTCTTTACCTCATTATTTTGAAAAAAATAGATTTTAGAAAAAGAATCTAATAATTTTTTATTTTAGAGCCGTAATAATATTTTTCAAAATCTTAAACAAACACTTAAAAATGACAAATATCATTATTTTTTTGTAAAAAAATAGTTTATTTTATTGGTAAAAAAGAATTTTTTTTTCTTTTTTTATAGAAAAAATCCATAACAAAGGCACCCATAGTGTGTGATTGGTGGAAAGTGTTGGTAAAGCCAAAGGAAGGCAAGAGAAGAAGAAGAGTTGAACACGTGGGAACCATGATGTCCACTTCATCATGTTTCTCTTCTCTTCTTCTACCTTCTTTCATCAAAACCAAGTCACAAACAAGTAAGTAACAATAATAACAACCTCGTACCATGTTGTTTCTGACATCACCAATCTTTTAGTAACATAATTTTAACTCATGTTACTATATTTTCATCAGAATTACAATCTTTTTTCAAGTATTTTTTACAGTTTCTGTATGATTGGAGCTGTATAGACAAAATTCATATAGTAGTTCTTGTTCTTAGTGTAGTTGTCCTAATGAAAAGGATATAGCACTAACACTTCATATTGAAAATGTTTCTGGTGTCCAACACCGACCTATCTAGTTACATTCAATCATTTCAATTTTATTAAATTACTAGTTTTAGTATTGGTGTACATGGCGTGTCCAGTATTCGTGTCTGTGTTAGTGTTTCATTGGATGAATTTGTGATGTGTATTTAAGTAATGCCAATAAGATAAGCTTTGAGGAAATATAACTAAGATTTCTTAGCTTTTTGTTTGTTTTATTAGTGTGCAGCATGAGTAAGGATCCGGTTCGTGAATGGATTCTCTCTGAAGGAAAAGCTTCAAAGATAACCAAAGTTAGTCCAGTTGGTGGTGGCTGTATCAATTTTGCGAATCGCTACGACACTGATGCTGATTCATTCTTTGTCAAAACAAACAGGTAGTATGAACTATGAAACATGCATTCTGCTGCTTTTCTTTTGATGATTGAGTTGAGCTATCTGTTGTACATTTGAATTTGTTGTATTATTTTTAATCATCTTTGAGCGAAAGTTCAGTTCCCTTTTGTTGCATTATTCTCTATGTCAGGAGTATTGGACCATCAATGTTTGAGGCTGAGGCTCTTGGTTTAGGAGCTATGTATGAAACCGGGACCATCCGTGTACCTAAGCCATACAAGGTGAGAAGATTTTACAGTCTGTGAAACACATACACAGACACAGACACAGAAGTTGGACATGACACTAACACGTCAACACCGATAATAATTTGAGAACATTAAATGATTGAATGTAACATGTCTCAGTGTCATATAGCATTGTATTTTGGACACTGGGCACGTCTTCAATCTGAAGTGACAATGTTACATAGTTAGCAGTAGTGAGTTGTGAAGGAATCAGAAAGATACTGTTTTTGCTAGTTTGTTGGAGGGAAATTGAGGTAACTTATTGCAAGGATTTGTAGGTTGGATCGCTACCGTCTGGTGGTTCTTTCATCATTATGGAATTCATAGAATTTGGCGGATCTAGAGATCAGGTGAGTCTCTTAGAAAGTAGTTCTGATAAGAAGTACACGCGGACTTAAATTTTAACTTCTTGCTTCCCAGTCTGTTCTAGGAAGGAAGCTTGCGCAAATGCACAAGTCTGGAAAATCTAGTAAAGGCTTTGGTTTCGACGTTGAAAACACCATTGGCAGGTATGCTATTGTAATTTTTATGGTTTACGTCTATCATGTCTTTTTTCCAGGTAAGGAAGTCTTTTGTAATTTGTACTAATTGATTTTTAGTTATATGATCTATATTTTGATGTAGCACACCACAGATAAATACCTGGTCTTCAGATTGGATTCAGTTTTACGGCGAGCACAGATTAGGTTACCAGTTGCAGCTGGCATTTGACCAATATAGTGACAGGACCATTTTGGAAAAAGGTAACTTTGCTCCAATATAGTGACAGTACTACTACCGTTCTTTCCATTTGCTGATTTTGGCCATACACCTGATTTTAGTGTATGGCATTTATATTGAATAAACTGAGCAGGCCAATTGAAACTGACTGCACAAACATATTAGATGCATGTAAGATTGCTTCAGGCATACAATTCGGATTCCTTGTAGTAATAAAAGCACACATTAAACACTTGACCATTGATTTAAGATGGTACAGTTCAGATTACATAAATCGGTTTTAAACGGCCACTAATTTAGATCGGAGGGTTGAGGTCAGTAATTGTTTGATGCAGATACTGCAGGGAATCCATTGCCCAAGTTTACTGCATAGGGAAAACAGGAGGTTATTATTTTCTTGAGGATGGTTGTATATATTTTGATCTGTCATGTATGAACAGTTCCTTGTTTTTACATATATTCTTGGTACCTTAATCCTAGAACAAGTGTCTATGAAACAAACCAAAAGAATATACTACCTTCAAATTGCCGTCGCAATCGCGTTAAGGAATTTGCGATTTTGGATGTTGCGTTACGGATTATGGTCATCACCATGTAAATTAATCACAGGATTCTCTTCAGAACAACATATAATGTATAATAACTTAATTTCTCATTGTTTATTCATAATTTAGTAAAAAAATGTGATTTTTATCCATAAAAACGGGGTTTTCATTTTTTTTTTGGGGAACGTTGTCCATAACAGGGTTTCGTCATGGCGGCGTAACAACGTTTTATCGCGGTTGTTTCCGTGATTTAGGTTCACTGTGTTAAAACAGATAAAAAGAGTACAACTAGATAGTGTTATGAGCTTTGTCGAGCTTTGCCATTTGTTTGTGATATTTTCTCATTACAATTTGGAACCATTACAAGTAATAGCGCTTATTGCAGCATTACTTAGTTTAATAATATGTTATAAGTGTTCTAGCCTCTCCTCCAAGAAGACTCTACGATTCATATCTGATTGACTTGTTCTACAGGTCAGAGACTGGTGGAAAACATTACGCCGCTGTTTGACAATGTGGAGATAGAACCATGCTTGCTACATGGAGATCTCTGGAGCGGTAACATAAGCTCTGACAAAAATGGAGAGCCTGTCATATTGGACCCAGCATGTTACTGTAAGTCAAGCATTTGTAAGAAGCTGTTGTTTGGCAACCTATGTTTGGGACTGCATTATCTAGGCGTATAACAAGTCGGTTTGGAATGTTTTTTGAAAGAAAAAACCCTAACCAACAAAAAACAGACCGTTTGATTCGTTTTTTACAATTATTTTCTCATGAAATCCAAGCCAAACCATGAAGAGCGGGTTGGTTTGGTTCAGATCAATTTGGTTGACATTTTCAAAAGACTTTAACTGAGATGCAGGCCTAGAAGTATTAGTTGATAGCTAGAACCTCTAGCTTTGCTTATAACTGGAGTGACCTAAATATGTGAGACTAGAACAATCATACAATTATATAAGGAAAAATTGAACTCACTGTTTTGCTGTCTTGTTCTATAGATGGACACAATGAGGCAGAATTTGGTATGTCTTGGTGTGCTGGCTTTGGAGGCTCATTCTATAACTCTTATTTTGAGGTAATAGTGTATGAAACAAAGTAATTAGCATCAGTTAATATGTATCAAAATGTCAAGTTTTTTTTCTTCATGAAATTTGTGAAAAAACATTCTTGCTCAACAATGTGACTATATGTTTGGCTTCTCAATATCTGTGTTAAAATAGTACATCATATATTCACTTGCAATATGAAATATCATTTCAGTATGTAATTTTCAGATTTTGATAAATTTCAAATAATCTCTTCAGGTCATACCTAAACAGCCAGGCTTTGAGAAGAGGAGAGACCTATACCTGCTGTATCACTATTTAAATCATTACAATCTCTTTGGCTCTGGATACAGATCATCTGCTATGTCTATCATTGATGATTATCTAGCTTATTTAAAAGCTTAGGATTGTAATAATTATTGACAAGCTTAATCAAATGAGGCTCTTTTCTTGTACATTTAACTAAATAACATTTCATCTTCAGTAATCTATGAAATGGAGAAGTAATATACCAATGGACATACATACATTTGTTTTCTCTTCATTTTGATTATCAAAGAAAACTTTAGGTCGGTAGATTGAATTAGATGCTACTAATTTTTTTTTAAGTATATAAAAGCCGAATTATATCTAAATTTTTAAAAATTTGTGTCATTTTACATCCTAAATTACTGTAACTAAGTTTTCGATTTCTTTTGAGAAATGAAGATGATTTCTACTTAATGATAAGGTGGGTTTCATAAACTTAAGTTGGCTTATTTCATTTACTTCAGAAACTGAAACACTGAATAAAAAAATTATTCACATAGCTATTCAATACACATACAAGAAAAAGTTAATTTGATTCTAGAGTCTATTAGGTGATGATGCTGAGATTACAAATACCAGCTTCTGGTTTTCACAGTGGGTAGGCTCTCAAATGTGATTGTCTGGGCAAGAAAACGCCAATCCAAACAGACGCATAGACTAAAGAGAAGCATTGTAAATCGGGTCTCTAAGCATTTCAATTGTGATTCATCCCTAATTCAGGCTTAGACCCTCTTCCTATGTCGAAACAAATGAGCTCAATGCTTCATCTACTTGAATACGAAGAAGACAATAGGAAACAGTAAGCCAGACAATTTTTTAAAATTGTTAGATTCATACCGGAACATCTTCCCTAAGATACGTTCAACCGCGCTAATTATTTTGATTTAAGGTTCAAGCTGTAAAACAAATCTATATTTCTTAACTGGATAGCATCATATAATTGATCACAATAACCATAGTTGAAGACCAAGAACGCCAAAAGATGTAGAATGCATATATATTAAGAACAGAAAGTCACTCCATGTTTAGTTTTCATAATATATAGGCAAACAAGTATTATTGTTGTTGTTGACCTTGTCGTTATTTAATGCAACAACTTAAATCAAAACCAGCAAAAGCCAATATATAAAGACCAAATTCCCAATGAAAAAGTTCCAGAAAAAATGAAATTATTGAATCCTTATTGTCTTGCCATCCTTCCACATCTTCAAGCAACAGAATTCACATTGCCTGCCAAATCAAAGTGGCCTAGTTAGAATTTCTAACAAAAATAAAGTAAAAAAAAATAACAAAAATGATGAATAAAAAGGAGAACATCTGTAAATAATAATGCAAAAGAGAAGAAAATGTAGACTCACTTGTGCTCGCGGTCCGAGCGCACGCACAATGATATATTACTGGCATGTTTATACCTCGAATAGTTGATAACCACATTTTCAAATCCTCATCAGTAAACAGCTGAGTTCCTTTTGCATAAAAAAACTGATCATAGTATGCTTTTTCATCTGGTGGTAGTGGCGGCGTAGGATGCACCGCGCATAATGGTTCGCACATGTAAAAGGTCAGCGGTGTTGAAAAATTCAACTGTTGTCCTGCAATAGAAACTTCTCCATCTTCTGTATTAAAAACCTGGCTGATCTTTTCAGATTCATCGTCATTAACACGGTTTATAAACCTGCCAAGGCTGGATGTGGTGTGCGCAACACCTTGCTGTTCCAATGGCAGGGACAGCTCATATTGCCCGAAAGGTAACTCCTGACAACTTGAGCTTTCCAAGGAAAGAAACGTTGCAGAAGTGTCAAGAATATGCACAGGCACAAAATTACTGAGATCCTTCGGATCGACATCTGGATTGTTGATCACAACTTGTTCTTCGAAGCATAGAGGGCGTTTTCCTTGACTTTTGTTAGTCCGAGACACATATCCGTTCACATGCTGTTCCATTGCAGTAGCACGTAGGTTCATAGATTGACGATATCTCTGAAAAAATCAAATGTACTATTTAGGTCGTGATTAGAATACCACATGAAAATGCAGAAACAGAATATGCAGCTGAAGACTAATGCTGCTGCTTCCTGCTAAACCATAACTGAAATTATCAATATTGAAAACAAAATTCAAACTTTTTAGTAATCCCCAATGGTGGGAGCCTCGAGCACCAGTTTCCCCAAGTGTGCCTATTTTGAGTTTCAGACTTTACATCAAGCAGTACGCTTGGACATTTTCAACACATGTCGGTTATTAAAAAGTCTACAAAAAAGAGTTGAACAAGATAGTACACGTGCACCATTACAAAGAACAAACCTGTAAATAGTTTGAGGCGCTCTCTTTGGTAAACCCTTCCACATTCATAATCTGGAATATTGTCTTCGAACCAGCTTCACACAAGAAAAGACAACAAACGTTATTTTTTACTTATAGCTAGTAGCATTGCAGAAATTAAAAAATAATATGCACATTCAAACTCACCACCGATTCCTGCTATTTCAACAGCTTCCAAGAACTTCCTGTGTAAATCATCAGTCCAACTTTTCCTTTTCCTGTTCAGGAGTACTGAGTTATCTTTATCAGGAAATTCCTGTTCTTTGCCATTTGCACTTCGGAGAGTCTTTTCTCCTGCATTCAAGGATGGTTGGCCTTCCAGACCAATTGCATTTTGGCGAGACCGTTCTCCTGTATTCATGGATGGTTGGCATGCGAGACCCTTGGTTGCCATAATCACATCTGACAGATGACACACGAAGTCCGGTACTGCTTCAGTGACTATTGTTTCATATCGGTTCCACACTGCGAATCGCCAAAGGTCATGTAGATCAGAAATCTGAACTGGCTTTCTAAAACACCATTTGGCTCCAAAACCAAGAGCCCGTGATATGGAAGGAGTGTCATCATCATAAGCAGTCATAACTTCAAATGCAACAAATAGTTACTGTCAGATAACGATTGATCTCAGCGACAAGTATGTGAGGCTTCAAGTAAATAGTAAGCCAAAGCTAGTACTAAAACTTACTGAAAGACGGAAGATTAGAGCTTTCTCCCATTTTCCCTATGAGGTCATAGATTTCCATGTCTGGCAACTGAACCTCCACAAGCACAAGGTTAACCTCATTCTTCTTCTCACAGATAATGGATAATGCATCGGAAGCTAGTGAAGCCGTCATAACTAGTATTGAAAGAATGTCAAGAAAATTGTTTCAAAAATAAATAAAAATGGAGACAATATCCCAATAGTTTAGCCTTAAGAAGCAAAAATTAAAAATCACGGCTACATTAAAATAAGTTATCAGATTATATGATGATCTCTAGCCAGGAAGATACATGCATACATTAAACAAGAAACTATTAGCTGAAAGAACAGAGTCAATGAATATGATAAATTTATCAAAAATTAATCCATAATGAATAATCATATTGATTTCTATGGTTAGTAGATACAACAGATAGAATTATGGAAATATCTGAAACTTTAAGGTTGCCACGAAACCTGAGTGTAGTTCAGCAGCATATTAGCTACAAATATAAATATAAAAAATAACTTTTAACTTCCAGAATAAGTGTCAGTTACCTTCATATCCAAGTGAAAGAAGCATTTTTGATACAATTGTTCGGCATGCCGAATTAGCATCCACAACCAACACTTTTACACCGGCTACTGGACCATGGTACCTCCTCAGGTTCGCTGACTGGGACTTGTCAGACTCCATGATAGAAGAGAGTAAAATGCAGAGAAGTTGATCTGAGTGTAAAAATTTGTTGAGTGAGGGAGGGAGCACATTGAGCATCTATGATGCATACTTATGATACAAGTATCAGATACAAAACAATACATTTCCATTGCAACGATATACATATTCTTGAAAAATGTAATAGTCCAAGATACATACACAGAATTGATAAAGACAAAATCATAAAATCTCATAAATGTATAGTTGTAATTTAAAAAATCCAAACTAACAATGTATTCCTTATACATTACTTTATAAAACTAGAACACAATGCTCTGGATATTGTTTATTTCAGATTTGGAATAAAAATCTAATTAAATTGAATACTATAATTATAAAGCAAACATAATTGCAACACAAAAAATATACTTTAAACTTTTATTAGTACAAACATGCATCAACTTATCAATGAAAAGAGTCATGCATTTAAATGGACTGATACGTACAGGATGAGAATAGAACTGTTTAAATGGACACATAAACACAATCACACAAAAAATTTGTATCGACATTAGCGCTTGTACAGAGAACAAAAGATGAAAATCGTTGTGACTCAAGTTAAAGAAATTGACAGATGAAAAAGTCTGCATTAGAATTAGATAATTATGTTTTAGAAAGAAAAAATAAAACTCGGATACTTCACGGATAATTACAGGTAAGATATCCAAGAGAAAATTGGTATCGCAGATAAAACTGATATCAATACATGAAAGAAGTCAAAGTACTATTGTAGCCTCCAAACTGAGCATAAGTCAAATTTTTGAATCAGCTTACAACGGCCGCAACACAACCATAACCACAATTAAGACCTTGTCGCAACCAATAGCACCGCGACCACAACATAATTAAAACCTTGTTAACAATTATCATCAAAGGTGGAACCCCCCCAGAGAATCCGACATTAATTCCACTCATTTCATTCCGAATAAATCAACAAAGATTAATTATATCACAAGGAGTGAACTACATGCAAGGGAAGATAAACAAACACAAGAAATTAGAGAAATCACAAACAACAAACATTAATAAGATCCACTAAATACGATGATTACATTAGGGTATTCGATTCGCTTACCTGAGTAAAAGAGAAACGGCCAAACAAATGAAGGTGTAGGGTTTGCGACGTTGCACTTTCATTTGAAACTTCAACTTTATTAATTTTCTAAGATATGAATAAATGTTTACTTAATTTGATGGCTAATACAAGGAATCAGTTAGAATAACGAATCCGACGACCTTAAATTCATACCATGCAGATGTGCCACCTGTCAGCACCCTTTTCCAGTGTTCCAAGAACTTTAACATGGAAAGATGGGGTATCCCCTTTCAATATTAGTCCTACCTCATTCCAATAAATCTTTAACCTGAAGCTTTTATGCAATCCGGTGATCAGCCATTAAGCTAGCCAACACCTTGCAGCAGTGGATTAAATTGATTGCGTCTGCTCTTTAGCGCATGTCTACCTTTTTAAAAAACAATTTTGGGGAAAGGAAAATTATTATTAATAAACTATAACGCTAATGTCTATTTTACAACTGTCTCGTATGGGATTTGAACTTCGTCTATTGAGGTTACAAAGTCAAACTCTTACCATTGAGCTAACACCTCATGGACAAAGTATGTCCTCCTCATCTTTCAAGTATCAAATCAATATCCCTGCACAAGGTATAGCATTAGCATTGAATAGTATCACCAAAAAATGAGAGACGAAACATGAAACACCTGAATATATGGACTCACCTTTTCAAATCTCCATCCAAATTGTTGGCAGTGATCTCACCATAGTTTTCCCCATAAATTCTTATCAATTCACATATAGAGGGAGGCTGAAGTTGAATCCAATTCTTTGTGATAAGACCGTGCACCGATAGAATAGTTATCATTGCAGAATCGGAAACACTTTTAAGTTATAGACCTTTTAAACTTTAAACCCATATTTCAACTCTAAGCAAATAGCTGAAACTTATAGATCGGTTGATTTTATTCACTTAGAGCAAATTCTCTTTGGCCTAATGAAGTAGCAAGCTAGAGTTTGAAACTTAAACCCCTCACCCAATATTATGATTAAGTTTTTTAATTAACAATCTACTGGTGAAGTATGCAGGTAGGAGCAACATGAAATTTCAAGCTTGAGGTCACTCAGGTTTATGATTATGTAGAGGCATCATAGTTGTATAATAAAACACTAAACCCTAATACTTCGCAAATGCAATACAGATTTGTCACGACTGGTAGGGTGTGAGAGATTATATTATCTATCACTCAGCTACTCTGCTATGTAACTTTCTAAGTTAGACCTCTAAAAGTATAAAGCTACAACTTCTTTGTAGTATAACAATCAATTTTTCACAATTTAAATACAAAGATATTAAATGGTAACCTTGCAAAATTGCGATCCCAAAGCTCTTCATTTTTTTCTTTTACATATAGTGTAGTAGAAATTACATCAAAAGTAAGGAATTTTACAATTACAAGAGAGAAAAGTATATCTAAACATGTTAGAGAGAGTGGAATTTTGCGTCTTAAATTCAACTAGTAGCAAGCAATATGAAACCTAATATTTGGTTACATATATTCACTAGCCTATGGCTATGCTCAACTGTAAAAAAACTTATAAGGCCTACAAGTCAATGCAACTCTACTATCGCTTCAACATTCTCCAGAATTACTAATAGTGCCAGAAGATCCAATGAATAACAAGTGTGAGTTAAATAAAGGCAACAGCACTATGATTCAGAGAAATTAGAGCTTGAAACTTTCCTCTTTTTCTTCAAGGTCTCATTTTCAAGTCCCGCTAATTCAGGTTGAGTGATAGAACTCCATAACATTTATCCGAATGTTTCTTTAGTTCGGCGATGCTCGCTTTTCATTTCCCCGTGAAGGGCAACGTTGAATTTTTTCATCTTCTCAAAATCCTTCAGCTCCTGCAAATCCAAAGCAACAAGGTTTCCTGTTAGACTCCAAATTTTACAGTAAAACTAAATACTACATATAAATTGTTCCTCTCAGAAAGAAAAATTAAAAACGCCGGAAAATAGTCAGTCTCACTCTCACCTATACAAAATCAAATTCAAAAGAGACGCATAAATCAAGTAATGCCCTTCATAAAGTATAATTCTCAGTAGTTCATAATTATGCACGGAAAAAACCACACATACACAATTAAGAAAGTCATTCATAAAAAAAGAACCCAATTTAGACTCATAAATCACTTTTAACTATTAGGCACGAATTCAGACCCGGACACGTGACAACACTGACACCAATACTAATTTGACTAAAATCACATAATTCAGTGTAATTATATGTGTTCGTGTTGGACAATAACGCATGTCTAACAATGGGACACGCCTAATCTCCGGGGTGTCCGTGCTTCATAGCTCTTTAAACATGAAACTTCAGTCAAATAACTAAATAGTTGTTTCTACACTATAAAAACGTTTACTATGAATTTTTCCTATAATTAATCAGCAAAATATTTAATTTTCTAGTCAAACATATTTGTATATATTTTATTTGTTTCAATTATACTATTAAATAATGCAGATAAATGCAAGAAAAAATGGGAAAGTGTAAACAGAGAATACCTATTTGGTGAGGATGGAGATAAAGACTTGCGGTGAATAAAGGAAACCCGGGAAGGTTGATTGATCAATAGAATAGAAATATACGTTATTGAACAAACATGATGCAATGGCTTCCACATCTTAGTGAATTTTTTGTTAAATTTTTATTCAGGAGGGTGTATTGAATAATTTATTTAAATGTTCTGGGTTCATTTCATTCTTTGTTTTTTAAATAGAGAACATGAATTCTAGAGTGTCCAGCTGCCGAATCTCCTAAATCTTGTGGGTTTTAAATGGGCAGCAAACTTGTCCTAAAGATTTTAGGATTGTTGTGTTGCATGTCTAAGCTCGGGTTCAAAATTGGAATATTGGTTAAAGTTAAAGAGCCTTTGCATCGAATAAGACATTATCTGAAAAGTGTTTATAAGTGGGAGTGGTTCTTACCTCATAAGTCGGTTTTGTGGAGTTGTGTTAGGTCCAACCAAAAATTCTAAGATGATATTAGAGCTTCTCCAAGATCCAACAGACCACATCCCATCAGGTTTCCACTGTCATGCCACCTATCATTATATTCATGCACCAAGCCTAATAGTGTTGGGTGTGAGAGTCTAAAGAAGTGTTTATAAGTGGAGAAATCCTCACAAGCAGGTTTGTGTGTGTGTGTGTTTCGCCAACCATAAATCTAGTTAAACTAGAAGAGAGTTGTGACATTTCATTTGGGTGTGGAACTCACAAGCTTGTTTAGGGGGTTGTGATGCAGTGGGAAACACTGATTCCACCGAAAGACAACACTTATGGGGGGGTGAAAATAGCAGTTTTAATTTTTATTAGGATTTCAAAGTATTTTTGTAATTTCGTTTGTTTTGTTTCTTCCTTAGGGTTTTGTTAACATTATCTATACTTGTTTTGCTCTCGTGAGGATCAGAATTAATGTTTAATAAAATTTAAGAAATTCTCAATCTTGTGTTATCAATCTCTCGGGTATTCGTAGAATTAATGAGGTTTCGATATTCATAGAAGAGACTTGTGTAATCTAAAATGGGTGTGGAAAATTGAAATGCATAATTAGGCATAACAACCCATCTATATTTTCCAGAAGCAACAAAAGGTAGAGTAACATTCAAATTTTTCTTTTCAGAAGTTCAAAGAGTACTTGCATTTTCTTCACCTTTCTCTCTTTCTTTTTCGGTTTCTTAGCTTGCAAAATCAAAGGAATCGGTTGACTCACCTGCAGTTTTGTCTTACCGTCGGCTTCCTCTTGACCACGTTTTCCATCCATGTTTTCAATGTTAGTGAGTTGTGTATAAATCTGTCCAATTTGAGTCAGTGTGTTCTTTGAGATTGCTTTAATCTGACTCTGAGTAGTCTTCATGTATCGGGTCAGAACTTCTTCAAGGTTTTTCTTTGGCTGATGTTGGTTGGTAGCTTCTGATGGTTGGAAATTGTTGTTTCCACCCTATGAAAAAAAATTGACGGTTTGGCCACCCATAATTGAAATTGCCAAAGTAAGGATTCCTTTGTTGTCTCGTAAAAGCACCCATTTACTTCACCTGTTCATCAGATAACCCCAAACCTGATAGAAGACATGCACCGCTTTTATGAGATTGCTCAAAAAAGTCACAAACTATAATGTTTGTTGACAACTTTGCCACTTCTTGTGCTTCAAACTTCTTAGCTATTGCTTCTAAGTTGTCGCTAAGAAGTTTATGGCTTGCTAGTAAGACATCATGAGTTTCGAGACTTAGAACTCCTTGCTTCCTAACAACACCCATATCATTACTTTAGGAGCATTGTGCATTCAAGGGCATGTAGTCAATCAACTCTAGGATTTCTGCGGCTGTTTTGTTCTTCATGGTACCTTTTGTTGATGCGTCTAAAAGCATGTGGATTTTCATCTTAAGACCATTTGTGAAAATTAAGGTGATCTCAATGTCGGAAAAATTATGCCTCGGACATCTCTTGAGTAGAAGCTTGTATCTTTCCCACCGATCTAGCTTGGAAAACAAGCAAAATAGGTTTTTGGTCGCAACAATGCGCAAGAGCATATGGAGTGACACGCAGGGGTGCATGAGGCAATAGCTCATGTGCGAATTTTGCAGTTTTTGTCTCTTTTCGAGTGTTCTTACGTCTTCAAACTCCTTGGAATTAAAGATGAATTTTCTTCAACTTGTATTGTAATCAAAAACCTTCTAAGAACCATTGATTTTCTTCTTTATATCATCGATCCTTCATGTGATGTCTTGGTTTGCCGATTTACATGATTTCTCACTAAAAAGACACAAAACGCCTATGAAGTTGCATGATTTAGGATAAAATTGAATTACAACGACTCTAATTAATACAATACAAAATGTTCCTCAAACCATAGACATAGCCTTCAAACGCCTTATTTGCCATCAAATGCAAGAACATACGCCAAATGGAAATAAAAAAACTAAAAACATAGCCTAAAATATAATATGATGCTCCATCATCAATCTCTCTATTGTTTAAGGCAAGGACCTACACCCTCAAAAGTAATTGAAACTAAAGCATAGTAAAATTTTCTGAATTGTCATCTAAAGAAACCACTTTTACCTATGAATCTTCAAAATTCACCGCATACCCTTACATGTCCCTAATAGTTTTATGGCTTAAACACACTTTTCATCCCCTGACTTTTGGACCCCTATTAGGAGTTTTGCTTGAATTGATGATTTCGTAAGCTTGAAGAAGAAGGATGAAGATGAGTGATACATTGAAGAGTGAGAGAGATGAAGGTGAGAGAGAGAGAGTGAGAGAGAGAGAGAGGTGTTGATGTGTGTTCATTTTGTTCTTTTCCTTTTTTTTTCTCGCGTGCACCTACCTTTTTTTCTTTTCCTTTTTAATTTTTTTTAATTCAATTGGCAAATATGGGGATTTTTTTTAATTTAAATTTTTTACTGCTTGCAACTTTTCATGTTAAGTGGCATGACACATAAGATTGACCAAGTTAAAATGATGTTTTGCAAAAGGGACTAAACATAAGGGGAAGCTTTGGCTTTTTTTTAATAGGGGGCTAAAATCGGTACATTTTAAAAGTTAGGGGGTGAAAAGTTTGTTTAAGCCTAGATTAAATGGATTGGTCTAACCGTATCTTACAAGAGGAAAAGAATAAAATTCATATGTAATGATTCAAAATATAAGCCATAAGTACCTCTATAACTTATTTCTATGTTCCATCACACTTCTCCTAGGGTTGCGAAAGCATTAAGCCTGGTGCATACAAAAATTATTTGGATCCAACTCATTGATCTCTAAATCCTCTTTTAACCTGACTCACCTCCATTTAATCTATTCTTCTTACAATGACATCTACGGGTCTTCTCTCTACATGTCCATACCATCTAAGCATATTTTCTACCAACTTTTCTACAAAAGGTGCTAGCCCCACTCTCTCTCTAATGGTGTCATTCCTAATCCTATCCTGTCTAGTCTTACCACTCATCTAGCGCAGCATCCTCATCTCTGCTACACTTACTTGACTCTCGTGTTGGCTCTTAACCGTCCAACACTCTGTACCATACAACAATGTCAGTCTGACTGCTGCCCGATAGAACTTTCCTTTCAACTTAAGTGGTACTTTCTTATCGCACAAAACACCTGAGGCTCTTCTCCATTTCAACCACCTAGCTTGAATACGATGATTTACATCTGCTTCAATTTCTCCGTCATTTTGTACTATGGATCCAAGATATTTAAACCATGTTACTTGGGGTATGATATAATCTCCAACTTTCACCTCCAAGGTAGTCCTACTTCTCCTTTTGCTGAAGTTACATTCCATATACTCCATCTTGCTTCTACTGAGGCAGAAACCATACGCTTCTAAGGCTTGCCTCCAGGTCTCTAGCCTCCCATTTAATTCCTCCCTCGACTCACCAAGCAGAACTACATCATCTGCAAAAAAAACATACGACAAACATTTTTTTTATATAAATATATCTACCATAGAATTTTCACCAAATACATAAAAAAAAAACACATCATGAAAATAAAGTAAACATTTTTTTATATAACATCATGCATACCATGGACATATACAAATCCACTTTATTGACAAAACAAAACACTTCTTTTGTAATCTACAAAAGAAGCACTCATTTTATAACTGAAATGTCATAGACACAGGTGATAATACATGTCAAGTTTATTCATGAAACACCCTGTAACTTACAAATCATACACAACAGTACAACACCAGTAGAAGTAGAGTACATACTCAGCCAACATTCTACATGAAGCATGGTCGTCTGGAAATATATCCATGTCAACTTTATTCATATTGAACCCCTTACTAACTTAAATTAAAAATAGTTCAAACTTCCTGTGGAAATACAGGTGAAATTTATTCATGAAAAACTTTATGAAACTTCAAACACTCCTCTCCTGTATAAATATATATACTAAGAGGACTTTATTGAGAAACATTGTTTTATAATTTAATAACCATAGATAATTCCTGTAGACATACAGGTAAACTTTATTCATGAACACCACACTCCAACAATAAAAGAAGAGCCCTTGATTTGTCAACAGTGTTGTCATCATGTTATCCTCATATTGCATCCCAGGAGTCTCACTCAACCTTGACTTAAAATAAAAATACATTAGATAGTTCCTGAAAGCAAAAACAGTTCCAAACTTTGAAAACAAAAAGGAAAACAAATCAAAACTATTCATGAGTATGGAGATTAGAACCCAAAAATATTCATAAAGTCAAAAATTCAGGTTTACTTCCATATTTACAAAGCTCTGTGAGAAAATGATGGGATATCAAATTTTGGTATTTTCATTATTTCTTAGATAGTTTTTTTTTTTTGGTCAGGTAGCCTAGTGGCTAGATTCACGCACATTATGTGTGGAGAAGTGGGGAATTCGGGGTTCGAACCTCGGCCCCAGCACATAATGTCCCTGGTAGCTACCAATTGAGCTACACTTACGGAACATTTCTTAGATAGTTCTAGTTCCGACAATTATAAGTTTTTGGTGATAGTAAACAAAAGAAACCCGTTCTGATTACTAAAAAATTTCTGCTCTTTTCTGCTTGAAGAAAAGCGTAGTTTTCAAGGCTAGCATGATGGAACACAATGATAATATGGTTTTCAAATGACAACAGCTTCCTAATGCAAATTATCAACTAAACTGAGATGATCAGAAAAGATCAAAATAACTCAGGTAGAACATATATTGACTTGACTTCCAAATTCTTCACATATGTAGATGACAAAAACAAAGGATAATTACTAGATGATGAAATGAGCCTTCTCACTTAATTGATAGAAATTGACAGAAATTAGCATATAATATATATGCTTGAGAATTAATACGTAATCATACTTATTAGAGGTGAAGTTGGTTAATCTGCATGTATGCATGTTCATGAGAATTACGTAATCATATATGTACTTACAAGTCATGGGAATTTGTCACGATACAAATCAGCAGGTCCGCCTCTCCTCAAACTGTTTCATGATCGCAGAATTTATATCATCTTCTGTGCAGTCTCCATCGATTGTCACCTTCACATGCTCTGATATTTGATCACCATGATGGAAAACTTTGGTGTTGTAGCATTGGGTGAACGAGAACGACACTTGTTTCAAACATGGAAACTTCAAAGTGGAACTCCTCGAGTAAAAACTTTCAAGTTTCGGCAACAAGCTAAGGTTCAAAATTTCAAGTTTCATGAATATCATATCATCTTCTAGCTCTTCCTCTTCAATTTGACCTTTACCTTCATCTTGATCTTCACCTTCATCTTCATCTTCTTCTTGGATTTTATGTTCATCTTCCTCTTCGATTTCACCTTCATCTTCCTCTTCAATTTCATCTTCCTCTTCGATTTCACCTTCACCGTCCTCTTCGATTTCACCTTCACCTTCACCTTTACTTTCATATTGATCTTCACCTTCGCCTTCGCTTTCATCTTGATATTTGCCTTCACCTTCATCTTCGATTTCACCTTCATCTTCACCTTTACTTTCATCTTGATATTCACCTTCACCTTCATCTTCATCTTCAATTTCACTTTCATCTTCCTCTTTGATTTCACCTCCATCTTCACCTTTACCTTCATCTTGATCTTCACCTTCATCTTTCTCTTCGATTTCACCTTCATCTGCATTTTCATCTTCACGTTCATCTCTGTCTTCATCTTGGCTTTCATCTTCACCTTCCCCTTCAGTTTCACCTTCATCTTCAAACTCACCTTCAACTTTAACTTCATCTTCAGCTTCATTTTCAAATCTATATCCGTCTGCCTCTTCATCTACATCTTGATTTTCATCTTCATATTTATATTCATCTCCCTCTTTAGCCACTATTGCTTTTAGTAAATTACAGTTGGCTATGTGTAGCTCCCTCAGTGCATGTAATGTTTTGGCGGTCGAGGATGTGAACAAGTATTTGAATCCATGACAATTCTTTATATCAAGTTTTATCAGGTTGGAGAAAGACACAGTGGACGGTGTTAAGTTTCTCAAACCATCACAATCCCAAACAAGCAAGGTTTGAAGATTTTCAAGGAAAGTGCTCATCCAGGAGTGATCTAATCCAATGGATTCAAGTCGGGACAGACTACAAAGCTCCAATTCTTCAAGCTGTGATATGATTTTGGTACAATCTATGTCAAAGATTTGAGATGGGAATATCTCTTTGAAGTCACTATCACACACCACAAGCTTTTTAATGCTAGGGAGTAGTGCCTTAGAATGAAAGACAAACGGATATTCAACTGATTCATCATGGAAGCTCTGCAAAGTGAGGGAATTCAATTCTTGGAAATCAACATGAAGTTTTCCTTGTTCAATCATCTTGGCTTCTTCCTTACCAAGTGAAAGTGCCTCCAAGCAGGGAGTAACCTTGGATTCAAAATAAATAAGAAAGATGAGAAGGCCAAAATCGGAATGCAAATATATGAGAAAAACTTGAGTAAAATAAAGTAACATTTTCAGAAAAATCTTAGGGAAGAGAGACAACAGATTAAAGAAGCAATAAAAAAAACATTTTTCAAATGACAGTTACCAACAAAACATTTGACTGATTGTCTTTAACCCCTAAGACTACACTAGGATTACCATAGAATAATAACATAGCTTAATAGACATAAATAAATATTAGGTTTTTATATCGGGCCTAACTCATCCTTACAAAGTAGTCTTGTAAGGTGAGGGGTGCCGCTCGTTATAAACTCTAATCAGGCAAAATTATAACACGAGGCCATTTGTATAAACAATGTAACAGTCGTACCTTTTCAAGTGAGACAAATGCTTGCTGATTTGTAAGAGAATTACCCTGACACTCGTGTGAACTGTGAAATTCTGTTGCGAAAAAAATTCAGCTTGGGACAATGCACGACATGTAATTCTGTCAACTCGCTGCATCGAAAAATGTGCTTATCTGGATAAATGTAATTCAGATTGTATAAATTCCATAACTTCAAAAAGGTTGCGCTTGGGAACAGAATAATTTCTTCAATTGCTTCTCCAGTGGCTGTTTTGTCCTTGGCAACAATTTCCACTAAATTTTCACAGTTTTCCGCACAAAGCTTTTCCAGACTTAGAAGGTTAAGACTTCCTTCAGGTCCAGTCTTTGTATAAACAAATATTGCCTCAACAGAATTACATTTTCGCACTTCCAATGATTTAAGTTTCTTAGGAAAGGAAGCAAATGAGAAGGTAGTATCACATTGCATGAATTTGTGCTTTCAATAATGAACATGAAAGTGGACGTGTTCCAAAATGGCGATGAATCAAGCTGGGTATGAACAGTACTCGGATTTGGGTTTGGATTTTTATTTATCGGATATGTTCGGATTATATAATCTGAAATAGTTAAGAGTTTGAACGGTTACTTGCTCACCAAGACTAACTCATTGAACACGTTTTTCTTTGGTCATAACAGTTTCATTGACTGGTCAGACGAGTTTTAACACGTTTTTTACCCTCATTTATGAATCGTTGCACTCTATTCATTCATTCTTCACAAATTCCCCTCCATAAATACTCATCAATCATTCACAA
>Ga0315915_1000394_pt1 | contig 43178 bp, 26 predicted proteins | sample MpolbnodulesMG_FD_207738 | JGI IMG/M metagenome (GOLD analysis project Ga0315915, IMG submission 207738) | Medicago polymorpha root nodule microbial communities from Los Angeles, California, United States - branched nodules | ecosystem: Host-associated > Plants > Roots > Nodule | place: USA... | reverse complement strand
AGGTGGGAATGGTAACCTAGTTTGTATCTACCATAGATGTGGTAAAAAAATACGTGTAAAAGTGGTAAAAAAAAAGTGTAGATTGAATGTTGAAAAACTGACCACCGTCCAAAAAACGCATGTTCTTCAGCTCTGACCACTGACCAATGTGCTTGAGTTAACTCGCGCAGAGGCTAGTGGTGCGTGACTTAACTCACGCAGGGGTATATTTGGAAAGGCTGTAGGGCGCGAGTGTTTTGTACAGGGGGGAGAGCAGAAATCATAAATTTATGGTGGTCGATCAAATATATTAATGGTTATAGCGATATTTTTTTGGCTAGCCATTCGGTTATTAGGAGAATGAATTTTATTAGTTCGAAGTTCGACAAGTAAATAAAATTTGATTAAAAATTGTTCCACTCGAATCAAACCTTATTTTCTCAAATGATTCAATTCGTCATTTGATGGAGTTCCTTAAACTATTTTAGCTCAATCGCCTATTGTTGTAATTAATATATTTGATCTCCTCCCTAGGATTTCTAACAATAAACTACTAACATGGAAATAGTCATGGAATTGATAGAAAAACATTTGAACTAGATCGAGAATAGAACCGATGAGAAATTTTGATCAAGGATCAATATGTTGAACTAGGTTATTAATAAATAAATACAATTAATCATTTTTTGGTGTGAACTATGTATTATCTACACGAAACTGCAAAGACAAATCTCTTGATTCAAGTATGACTAATAGCACTTGTTGGATCTCTACACAAAACCTATTAGATATATGAGTTACATCCCTTATATATCTAATATTTTATCCATTCATATATCTAATATTGTATCCATCTAAAGACAATATTTTGAACCCAACAACTTTGCATTATAAAATAAGTTTGTTAGAGAACTCTGAAATAAGTTAATATAATGAAAAATTACTTCGCAACGGTTTTTTCTCATTGTGTGTGATGTGCAACCTAACGTGCTTTAAATAATTGAGATCAATAGGTTCAAAACTCTTAACATATGTTTTGCACATACATCCGTTAGAGATTGAATCCTTTGACAAAACGAATAAGAAACTCAAACATATGTTATGTCATACAATATTATTTTATTTTATTTAATAAACTAACTACTAACATTTGTCATTAAAAAATATCATTTTTTATAACATAATTTCAAATAAATAGTTTTGCACATACATCAGTTAGAGATTGAATCCTTTGACAAAACGAATAAGAAACTCAAACATATGTAATGTCATACAATATTATTTAATTTTATTTAATAAACTTTTGTGATTAAAAAATATCATTTTTTATAACATATAATTTCAAATAAATAGAAAACAAAATACCCATACAACTAAAATTCATACATAAGATTAATTGAACAACGAATGATTAACTTGAATCCATCTCCAATCTTGTTTTCACTTTTATATCAATAAGTTTCACAAAATGGGTTAATTATATTGTGCATAAGTGAAGTTGGGGTTGCACCATGCACAAGTTTTCACTTTTATATCAATAAGTTTCACAAATACATTAAAATATAGTGGGACTTATTAAATGGCAAAGAAAATTTGGACATGTACTTCCCTAAAAAAAAATAATATTTGGACATGTACTCGTACACGATACACCACATAATTAGCCTATAAAACGAGGAATAATTCTTACATGGACAGAAAATTTGGACACATATTTTAAACACATAATAAAGAAAAATAAATTAAGAAAAATAAGAATTAAAAGCTTACAAATCATTGTTAACCAATTGTTCTGCTTTTACCAAACAGCTTTTAATGTGCATTTTAGTTGTGTTCACTTTTGCTTACTTCAGTCAACAATGCAAATATTGCTTCAGCCACGGAAGTTGCACATCAGCTGGCTAGTGGTCAAAGTCGGTTCTAAGATTTTTTGTGTCTAGATGAATCAATAAAGTTGTGCCCTTTTAATTATTCGAACGTCTTTCTTCTTGCATTTTTTGTTGTAAAAGATTCATTCATAATCAAGGTTCTTTAAAAATATATTTTCAATAGAATTAATCAAAGCGAGTTAAAAAGAAATACATCTATATAGTACTAACTACTAAGTAAAAATAACAATTTTGGTGCCCCTAAAAAAATGATGCCTTGGGCTGCCGCCCTCGAGCCCACCCTCAGGGCCACCCCTGCTAGTGGTATAGTAATCTGGCAGCTAAAAATAGAGTGTACTGATGCAATATTTTGCAGGACCGTATAATTTCTTTTGAAAAATTGTCTGCCTTAAACATTGGGATGCAAATTGTCTTGTATTCATACTATAAAATGCAAGCTTCCTTGAATGGAACTCAAAAGCCAAAAGAGAGCAATCTAGGATATGGACATGACTGATGTTGAGTCAACTGATATTGCTAATGAAATTTCTTGCTGTGCTGTCTGTTGAATCATTTTAAATGCATATATCTCGTGCCAGCAAAGATTCGAGGGACATATATGTGGTAAAATCTTTAGAAGAGACTCCAAATTTCACACAAAAGCAAGATGGTAACTAGCTTCGGTCCTTCTTCTGGTTTCGATGGATCATAAGAGAATGGAAGAAGATTCATAATATATTAAGCAAATATGTGAATTGAGGGGACATTTTATATCTTTAGATCTTAAGGCATACTCAGAATGATATGGTTGATAGGCTGCTCAAAGACACTGTCACACCTGATAAAATGCTATCAAAAGGTAGTATATTTATCTTCTTTTGCATCACTGTGCTGTTTTTGTGATCAACTTTGGCCTTCAGATTCTGAAGTGTGGCTTTATTTATTTAGTGGTATAGTTGCTTCCTTTTCTTCATTAAAATGTTAGTAAATGATCCGTGCATTCAATTACATTTAGGCATTTATCTATAAATTATAGTTATCCTTGGTGTATTGAGCATTTAGACATTTTAAAAATATGTTACCCCCTCACACAATTTCTAGATACATGTTACTCATTCTTGGATTCTCTAACACGTTACTTTAGCTTACCAACAAGCAAGTTGTGATGAAACAAATTTCCCTTTTTCTTTTCATGTAGGGATTATATACTATATGTTACTTGATGCCATTAGCTTTGCCTTCCATCTCTCTCTCATTTTCTCACTACCACTATTCATGTTATCAACTAGCAATTCAATTTATGACCTCTTTTTGACACAATGTCAACTTTCATCAATCATGTTAGAGCTTGATACTCTGTCTCAGATTTTGATCTTAATTCAGCTGTCAGTTTATGAAAGTCATTTTGACACCATTAAATTCCAATTACTAAAGTTGCATGGAAACAATTAAGTGTTAGATTTCAGGGACCAATTTGGCTTTTTATTATCAATTTCATGGTGCAATTTGCACATAAGTATTAAATTTGAGGGGATATTTGCATATTTCAAGATACATGGGTGAGGTTATCTTACCTTGAAAGAAAAAAAATCCAGCAATTTTTTTCTCCAAAAAATATGCAAATACCACCTTCAAAATGCATGGCAGTGTCAGATGGACAACTAACGGCGACATCATACTCTTAAACGGTGAAAACTAACGAGAGACTAAAGTGACAAATACTTAACAAATTCCAGGGTTTTTGTACTATTTCGCAAATTTAAAGGGCGTCTTTAGATATTCACTCCTTCCAACTAAGCATTGGTCTGTGGTTTGCCGATGCAGCCTTGATGTATTTTGGAGTGGAGTCGATTGTGGCAGAAGGGTTAAGTTGAGATCTAGAAAATTATGCAGTATATGACCAATGACACCATACATTAATGAGGGGAGGCTGAATTTGTAATGGAAGCTAGTCGTGATATTGGCTATGCATGGCAAGGAGCTGCAGATTTTCTTCTGCATAGTTTGTAGAATTTTGCAGCATATGGGCTGGTTGTAGGTGCTTGAGGTATTGCCATGTTGTGGGTTGGGAGTGATCTTGTTTTGCACTATCAGTTTTCAGTCTTGTTATAGGTGCTGTCACTAGGAAGCTTTGTTTTAGCATGAAGTATGCAAGGATGATTTGGGAGGAGTTACTAAAGTGGGTGGAGGGAGCCTTTATCATGCCACCAAATATGCTCGTTCATTGGGCGTGTTGGAATGATCTGGCTACCAATAAGAAGGTTAAAACGGGATTGAGGCTTATTTGGCACACGGCTCTGGGGGTGATTTGGAAAGCTAGGAATAACCGTATTTTCAACAATACAGTCATAAGGTGGGAGGAGATTAAGGTTACGTTGTGGCGGTGGAGTCTCAATCGGCTTAAAGGTACGCCGTGCCTGTACTATGAATGGGTCTGGAACCCGAGGGAGTGTTTCCGAAGGTAGGAGGTTGGGAGGCGAGGTTGCTGTCATGCTTCGGACAGCAGCTTCTGCTGTTGTTTTTTTTCTGGTTTTTTGCTGTTATAGGGCTGTGGTAGTGCTGCTAAAACCACTATAACAGGCCGGTGTTTGGACACTGTTATTGCTGCAGTAGTTGGGGCAATTTTCTTGGTTCTGGACAGCCTTTTTTTAGTTGTTACAGCAGCATTCCTCTTTTCATTTTGTTTTGGTGTTTATCGTTTTTTGGGCTGTCCGTGCTTAACCGCGGAAATTGGTGTATTGTTTTTGTTTCCCTGCGTTCTTAGGTGTGTCTTACACCTAGTTCAGCTTAATAAATTTAGCAGATTCAAAAACAAAACAAAAAGTATGCCAGGATGATGTGAGGTTTATATTGTTTTTGGTGATGTGTTGTAATGTTTCTCTACTGTTTCATTAAAAAAAAGCAAGATTATTAACCAAGTTTCAATTTTAACCATAAATTGTAGCATATGATACTGTTAAGATGTATTACTTATCCTCTCAAAAAATAAAAAGATGTATTCCTTACGGTAATTTTGAACAATCTACTAAATAATATTACATTTGCTTGAGTAAAACTGGACTTAAATCCTTTAAGCAAGTTCTCGAGTTCGAGGCTTATGGATGAAAAAATATTGATACAATGGTAGACCCCACTAAAGGTAGAAGATTATTAGTCGAAAAGTTGGTGGATACTTCGCACCTATAACATGATTACCTAAAAAATACACCCACTAAACAAAGATATATCATATCTATCCAACTTATTTTACTTAACAATATTTTATAAATGTTGAATTTCACCCTTTTGACATTTGACAATACTTGCATTACATATAATGAAGTTAGACATGGTCCCTATTTGACAAATTTAGCTCTATTGCTGCAACAATGTAAAACGTGTACTATTTGTTGCTTTGTTATATTATAGTACCAAATTGTAGCACAAGTTAGTGTACAACACGTTTAGTGTACAGGCACAACATGTCAGCTTGCTATCAGATTAAACAAATCAAGACCTACACATTTAACAATCTTTTATTTATGTAATTAAGTCGTAACCTTTGTTCCAGTATTAACTTGTTAAGGGTTGACCATCTTCGAAAAATGCACACTTGTTCTCAAAGTGACAGTATGTATTGAGAATTGAGATCCTTCAAGGGTACAAACCACAAATAACAATACTAGTGTACATCCAATCCAATACCAGAATTATGGGCAAGTATTTATGACATATGATAATCTATACCAGGTAGTATCAATGTATAAATAGAAGTAACCACAAGTATTAAAATATATTTTATACAAATAAAGACCTTATAAAACAACTGATAAATATTCTCAAGCTGTATGGAGACCTTTCTCTATAATGAGAATACATTTAATGTCTAGATTGTTGATAATTCTGTATCAGACAGTATCATCTGAATGGGGAGTAAGGCTTTATGCACATTACCTCTTCTTCCTTTATGCAAACATCGCCTCTGTGAGACTTGAATAACTCTAATGCTAAAGGCGTCACTCGAGCACAACCATTCAAGTACAAAATGGAGAGACTTTTGCAACCGTCTCGTAACGCCCGCAAGCCATTATCAGTAAGATTGAGGCATCGATTCACATGCAGTCTCTTCAAATTCTGGCAATATAACCCCACTGCTTGCCATCCAGATATACTCACCTCATGACATAATGCTAAGTTCCATTCTTCAAGTAGTGTACATCCCTTGGCTATTGCAACAATAGAAGCATCAGAAACTGATCTACACATTCGAAAGTTTATGATTTTGAGGCTTGAGGAAAATCCTATTCCACGTAAGGGATCTCCTGAAGGTGACCAACTTAAGCAAGATACATCCAGATACTCTATTCCGCCGCCGCTAACAATTCCGACCACCCCTTCTAGGCTAAGTTTACAAGACTCGGCCTCTACGTGTACGAGAGATTTGGAACACCCTTCGAATCCAACGCCGCTTATACGCTCACAGTGTGATACGTTAATAGCTTGAAGCTGGCGACACTGCTGAGTAAGAGCTTTCAACCCTTTGTCGGATATTTGTGAGCAGTATGACAGGTTTATGCATTTCAAAGATAAGCAAGCAGTGGTTAAGGTCTCTAATCCTTCATCAGTAATGTTAAGACACCGGTAGAGACTAATTGTTGTCAATGAGGGACAACCAGAAGCAACTAGGGATAGCCCGTAGTTAGTGACTTTCAAACAACAATCCAGATTAAGTTTTTGTAAATTTGAGCCGTAGCTTAGCAAACGGGTTAGTCCTGAATCATCGAGCTCCGCGCAACCACATAGAGATAAAGACTCTAAATGTTGAAAGCGTCTTAGCAACCTATGAATATGGACAGTGTAAACATCAAGACCCTTAGCAGACAAAGAGGAAGGGTTTAATATACTAAATGAACACTCAAATTGCAGAGTCCGACGGTTGAAATTTTGGATATGGAGCCATCGGCGGCAAGTCAAGCCAAATGATTCACGATCAGTACGACAATCTAAACCATGAAAGATAATAGTAAGGCAGTCATCTGGTAAGTGTATGATGGAGGTAGCACCAAGTTTGGAAAGATCTTCCATGTCAACCTTTTCAAGACTCATCTGAAGAAGGCTGTAATGATCGAATCTTTACGGTGAATTTTGTCAGAGAGCCAGGTGAAATGGAAGGCTCACATCCACAAAGTGCAGGTGATTCTCTACTATAACCATAACCAATATGAACCCCACATTTACGGCAAAGCAGTTTAGTCTTTGAACGAGACAACCATGAAACTGGAAAACAATTTATTTCATCAACCTGTGTAAAACGGCTGAGATCAACGGAAGAAAAGGAGATTGATCCTTTATTAACAGACTTTTGGTATTCTGATGCAATGTTAGATGTGATACGATTTGAAGATGTCAATTTTAGAGGGTATCCACAAGAGCCGCAGCTGCAGTGGACACCAAAATCTCAAAATAAAAATAATACAAAATTACAGAATAAAACATAAATATGTCATGGATTTTTCAAAAATAAGATTGAAAGATAAGAACAACATCCCATGTCAAGTCAGAAAAATTCAGCATGCTGAGTGTTCGTTAATTCTTTCATTATATACTATAACTATTACCATGTAATGCTAATTAGTAGATTTTTGTCTTCTAAGCTAACATGTTACATCATATCATAATTATCATTTGTAATTTTTCATTTACAAGCTAGAGTCCCCACTTCTACAATTTCATCCATCCTTACCCTTCTGAAACTCAATATTTTCAAACCGAAAATCAACTCTTCATCCCATACATTGCAAGATTTTGATTTCCAAACTTAAAACCCATTACCTGAAAAAGGAACTAGCAAGACACACACCAGAACCAAAAACAAAAAGGAAAAATAGCCAGATAATCTTCAAGTTCTAACGACGCAGACAAACATGCAAAAGCAGTAACCAACTAACCATAAAAAACACAATATGCATTTTCATGTCTCCATAAACACTAGTAGGAAGATAGAAAATAAGTAAAAAAAGGTCAGCACAACATCATACTAGGAGAAAGGCATGCCTGTGTCATGTACTGTAAGCACTACTTCGATCATGTTTCTAGACTCTAGTTGAATTGAACCTCAGCAAAATTTAAATAATTGGATTTGTCTTGTTCAGAATCCGGATAAACAACTTAATTTAAAGCTTTAGCTATAAGCTTTTATCATGTGTTTAGCATGAGCTATTTTGAAAAACGAAAAATAATATAAAGTCAAATTGTTCTGATATAAGTTATATGCTGTTTTCATAAGCTATCATGAACTTGTGGAAATAAGGTGAAAAGATGTTGTGATGTTTCCATAACAAGAGCTGATAAACACAGTATAAACCAATCCAAACAATCCCTAAGTTGACATGGAGAAGACATGTGTTCAAATCAAATGCACTATTTCACAATCCCAACAACAACAAACAAAGTAATGTTTTGCATCAGGGAGCAAGTCAACATAATATTCAAACAGAAACACACATTTCAGTTGACAACAATGAAGCACAAACACACCTTGCATTAGGCGTGTCCAAGGTGTCAAATACGTATCGTGTCCGACACAACACAGACACATGTGATTACATTGAATTATATCGAATTATATCGTTTCTCAAATTATTATCAGCGTCGGTATCATAGGTTGACAAAGATATCATAATATCTAACCTCACAATAACACACACGTGTGCAAACATTCAGAACCGTGAAAGCATAAAAAAGAAAGAAGAGGAGAGGGAGTTAGCATACCAGTAAGAGACATGAGTTTGTGACATCCTTCAGTGATTGAAATTGCAATCGCCATATTCATCCATTATACGATTATAACTCTGATTTTGTTGTTGAAAAAGAAATAGAAAATTGAGGAATATCACCTTTCTTCCTTACTTGTCAATTCAATTGAATTTTCCGTGTCGATCGATTCTTTCTTTGCTTCTTTCCTGACTCTTACCTAAATTCCATAAATAAATGTCACTCGGTTTCGTTTTGTTTTTAAATTCAACACACAACACGTAAGCAAACAAAATAACAATAGTTGGTGCTGTTTTTTTTTTTTTTAAGGTAGAGTTTAATCTTTATACGTCAACTGTAACATTTTTTATTTTACACTCTATCCAGTTGTGTTTGCGGTGCGGTGCAATTTGGTTCGGTTTTGAGGCTAAATGTCATCCGAACCGTAAGATAAATAAGTATGTGGTTTGGATTGGATCGGTTGATGCGGTTTTTTTTAGACAGTGTTTTTTTTTTGTTTTCAACATTAAAATCAAATTAAAAGCTAAAATACAACATACTTTCAGTTTTAAATTTTATCCAACATTACAATTTTATTTTCATCCAACAATGTTCCCAACTACGTAGACCAAATTTAAACACGGACAAAAAATAATTCTATTTTATAAGAAATACAAAAGACTACAAATTTTATCATTCTCTAAGAGTTCAAGTAGTACATAAATACATTTTTCAAAGAAAAAGTAAATAAGAAACTTAACAAGAGAAAAAAAAATAATTTTATTAAAGTTTCCATTGAGTTTCTATGAGTATTGGTCCAAGTGATATATATTTAATTAGTATTTTTCTTATATTGCGGTTTGGTTTGGTTTGGTTTGGTTTGGTTGGTAAAATTAAAACCGCAAACCGAACCAAACCATGCGGTTGAGTAAAAAATTGATCCGAATACATCCAAACTAAATGCGGTTTTTTACGGTTTCGATTTGAATTGGTTCGATTTGCGGTTTTTCTATTGGTTTGGTTCAATTTTGAACACCCCTACCTCCATCCTATGTTTTGCCACAAATATGTTTTCAAACTCAATAGATAATGTCATAATTATAAAGTATCAATTACCGCTGGTGTGTAACCCTTCTCTCAAAACAAAAAAAAAAAAACTGGTGTGTAACCCTAACTCAGTTGATTGTGATATTGTAAAATGAACGTAGAAGATGAGTTCTAACTTCCACTTTAAAATGAATTCCTAATTTTTTTATTTTTTTAAGAGAAAAATGAATTCCTAATTATAGAGTATCAAACACCAACAACAATGTATATGAATTAAATTTTGTTAATATTGGCTTTTCTTAAAATAAATAAAAAAAATTGTTAACGAATAAAAATGCTATATATTTGGTTAGACACGTGAATAAAATATTTTATATTATGGATGTATACAAATTAAATTCTTTAATTTTAATTGTTAACGAATACATACATATTCCTTCCAAAAAAAGAACAATAGAAGAGAATGAGAAAATTCCTCCAGAAAAATAGAGTTTGAGAAAATTTTGGAAGAATGATGGTAATTGATATATTTTCTAAATTTGGAATGGAATTTGCCTATCAATAAAAAAATTGGAATGGAATTTCAAAACACATAAGAGATAATTATATTTATTTATGTAGGGATTCAATGAATATATATATATATATATATTAACGTGTTAACATCAATCTTGATAATATTTCTCAGAAAAGAAAAACACCAATCCTCAAAATACAACTTTTTTTCAGTAACTCAAGATATAAGGTTGGTTTTTGAGATGATTGTAACGTTTTTTTCTTCTTCGGGAATTTAACATCGACTAGTTAGGGAAGTGGTGGTAAAGATTGCATGTGGACGGGGGGCTTTGGTTAAAAGTGTTGGTGGCTCGTTATGGTGAGGAAGGGGACGGTTTATGGAGGGGTGATTGGTTTCAGCTTGGTGGAGAGATTTGGTGGGGATTCGCGGAGGAAGTGTGATGGAGATGGGAAGGTGGTTTGATGATAATCTAAAGCATGTTGTAAGTGATGGGTCAGTGTGTGCGTGTGTGTGGATATATATATACACACACGGATACTTGGTTGGGTGGTGTTTCCTTTAGTGATCATTTTCGTGGTTTATGAGTTATCAGAAAATTGCTTTTTGTTTGTTGCTGAGATGTATATGTTAAGTTGGGGTGCAGGTGGAGACGCTTGGAAGTGGCAGCAAAGCTTGTTTGCGTGGGAGGAAGAGATGTTAGGGGAGTGTTGTTTGTTGTTTCATAAGATTGTATTCATGTTACCTCATTTTCTATTTGGGGTAGACAAGTTCCTTTGAAAGTCTCTCTAATTGTTTGACGGCTTCTCTGTAACCGTCTTTCTATAAAGGACAATTTACTCTGACGCGACGTCATTCAACCAGATCAGAATTGTTGTGTCGGTGGTTGTGGTGTGGCGGTGCACCTGTTTTTGTGTTGTCATCATTTTCGTAATTTGTGGTCTCTTAATCGAAATTGGATTGGCGTTCTCTGAGTTGAACCTTCATGCGTTTGAGATCATTTTCTTTAGTTTGGTGGTTATTTTAACTCCTACCGGTCTTTTTTTACAAGTTATTTGGCATTCATGTGTTTAGACGATTTGAAAAGAAAGGAATAACAAAATCTTCAACAACAAAGAAGGAGTTTTCAATCGGTTACTCGGCAAAAATAAGTTGCTATCCTTTTGGTTGTTAAAAGCAAATAATGTTATTTTTTATTTTGATTTACCATACTTGGTGACTTAATCCATGTTTGTGTGTGGGATTTATTTTGTTGCTTTTATTGTCGGGTGTATGTTGTTTTTGCTGGTTATGTAACAACTTGTAAACTCTTTTTGTTGTACTCTAGCACGCCTTGTGTTGGGTAGAACATTTGGTTCTCAATATATTATTTCATTTTTCTTTGTAAAAAAAAAATCTAATTGGTTTTCATATCTTGTCTTATTATTCTTGTATGACGATTTTAAATTATTGCTCTAATGTGACGTTGAAGGATTGATAAATATTCCTCCAAACTCAGTTATAAGTATTCAATTTGTCATCTAAAAAAAAAGTATTCAGTTTGTATCTTCAAGTGAGGATCGTCGTTGGGACTGTCCCATTTAGGGACCTGCATGTTGCCAGTTTATTTAATAGGAACGAGGTAGAAAGTCCCGCCAAGGATGGTTAGGGGACGAGGATGCAAATCATACCATCCACCTCACAGGGACAATACTTTTGTAATTTTGGACGTGTAATTTGTATTCTCAGGCTGAGCTGGTTTTTGACGTGCAACTTTTTCTTTCCACTTTCACCTTGTATAATTCCTCTAAGGATTTCTCTAACCTCATTGCATTTATGCAACACCCTTGTATAGAAGACTTTTTGCAACCTCTTAGAACCATTTTTGACAGGAGAGTAAGTGAAGAGATGTTGTTAACAAGCTCACCATGCATGTTAACTTTTTATTCTCAAAAGTGATTCACTTGTTAAATACCACAAATCTGCAGTATGTCATAGAAATTCAAAGACCATATCATGTTTTTTTTTCCTTTTTGAACATTATACATTAATCAAGTTAGATCTAAAGGATGTAGGTTTGTGAAAGAATTCCCAAGTTACATCTTCTATGATATAACATTTTTGAACTAATTTTAACTAATGTTCCAACATTTACATATATAGCTATTTCTTATTCCTATACTATATATAAGATCATATTCTCTTTGAAAAACTTTCTCTTGGTGAGTCTTTGTTGAATTGGTATGCTTTTATTTTATCACTTAAATAAGATATATATGGTCAATGCAGTGTAAAAAATATATGGTCCCTGCAATCAATAAATTGAAACCATTAGATAAAGATCAAACACACCTCACATTTTGACTTCAACAAACTGAATTCAAAACAAAGAACTCAATATGTGAGTCATCCGATCCGTCGTCTGAATCCAGTTTTCTAATTTTCTGTGTTGAGATTTTGAGAAGCCAATAACAGACATATACTATCATAAGTGAAGGAAATTGGCATGACCTATGAGCAAGGGACCTGGGAAAGGGTAAGGTTTAGCTTAGCTAATACTCTATGTGTATCATAGTGTCACATTTGGAAATACATACTTGTCTTGCAGTACTATTTGTCATTTTACAGTACTAACGAGGCATTAATTACCTTTTTTTTACTAATGTGGCAGAAAAGCATTCAGTTTGACCACAAGCTGTTCCCTCGGGAACAAGTTTTGATGCTAACTACTAATTCTTCAATTCAATTGATGATATGTATTATGTTATGCCACTTTGTTTTTCTTTGTATATCAAGTTCAAATAAAGATTATGGTGTTTTGATTTTGTTTTTAAGAGAAGATAATGGAAAGTGTTTCTGTGAGTAGTGGAGCTGATGGAGCATGCTCATATGAAGCTTTGAAAAGATTAGATCAGCTATGGTCATCAAACATTTGCAACAACAATCTGACTCTTACACCGTGATAGAAAAGAATAAAAGGAGATGAAAAACTCCGAATACTCTTTTACTATTCAAAATATAGTAATGAGTACATGGTTGAATTAGTTAAAAGGCTGAATAACAGTTTTAAGAAACTGTTATTCGGTAGGCTATAGACTTAAGCAATATACTCTAATACATATATGATGCTTTAGATAAATATAGTATTCCGCATGAAAGAAGTACGCAGAATTATCATAAGCTGAAAGTTTTATGAACATGAAACTGAAATTATTACGTAGAATTTGATGCTTTATAAGTTATATGCAATTGATAACGTTAAATTATTTCAAACAGAATTGAGTGCAATGGAAATTATATAATCAGCAAAAGTGTTTTCTTCATATGCATGTATGGATAGGGCAGAAGAGATATCAAGCAAATACCATATGCTGAATATGAGGCCAAAACAATAATGTGAAGTACTAACTATGTGAGTACAAAACATAAATTATGAGTTGAAAGATGGATAGTTGTATCAATCCAAATTAGAAAAAGATTCAAAGAAAGTAAACAATGTGAGTACTAAACAAGGAGCCAGAGGCACACTGCATTCAAATTATCTACACATCACTCATGCCACTATTTTTAATGCAAATTAACCAAGGTCTCAATCTGATGATTTAGCACCCAAATTTTTAGATAGATCTTTTACAATAGTCTTCTGCTTGACATCTTTCCTTTCCAAATGCCACTTTCTTGACATATTATCAGCCTATGAATCGAAGTTTTGGCATTTAAGTTACGCATGTCGATCGAAATATTCAAAAGTATAAAGAAATGCATTGTAAAATTTACACATATTTTCATAGGAACAAATTGCTTATTGATATTCTCAAGTTGTAGCTCAACAGTATCCTTTCCTTTAAAGACTTTGAGGTCTCCCATCTTAAGATAAAGAAGCCAATAAACTGGATTCCGCAATTTATATGAATGACAACTTTCCCCATCGACATTATTGGAAAACTCTTTAGAATTGCATGATGCTCAATACATTACAAATTTCATGTATTAGAAATGTAGTGTATGGTGGTGCTGTCTACACCCTTAGAAATGTAGTATGATGTTTTGTCAAGTAAATACTTAGTCAGAAATGAGCAAATGAGAGCATTCATCACAAGCAAATTAATAGAAGAAGAATGAAACATACCATTTGCGAGCTCTTCGGATGCTGCTTTTATCTTCTCCGAGTTAATATCAATGACATACCAGTCCATCATTTTTTTAATTGAGTGAAATATTCAATGTGTTTATCTTTAGGAGTATTTGATCTTTTCAAACAGTTAACTAATAAAATTAAAATGGTTTGGAATTAAACAACTTCTAACTTCTTCGTTGCGCAATATCCAAATTGGATGTATAAAAAGAGGGGGTCTAGATAGCAAAAACAAAGCACATAGGCTAAGCCCACTAAACTTTAGGCCCAATATTCAGTCCACCGTCTTCTTCCTTCAACCGCGGCGAACGCGAATCAAACTAAACCCAAAACCCTGAAACGGTTCGCATAACTTTGCGAATTCTCAAAACCCTAAACCCCCAAATTCACCTCAATCTCTCAAATCTCACTCTTCAATGTCGACATTCACGCTCAAAATCGCAACTAATGTGTTCCACAGACACCAAAACAACCTCTCATTCTTCTCCAATAGCACTACTACAAGGAGAAATTTTCCCATTTCTCAGAAGAGCAGGTCACGTTTGGTACCAACAGTTTCAATGTCAGCAGCCACAAATGTTCAGACTTTTCTTGAAAAGTCTGCACCTTCAGCTCAAAACACTGCACTTCCTATAATGGTGATTATCAATAACTTGTTTCAATGCTCAAGTTTTGTTTTTTTCGTAACCCAAGTTGTGAAACTGGTTCGATTTCATTGTACATTGCTCTAGGAACGCTGTTTTTATAAATTCAACTAGTGATGGATAAAGTTTCAATCTTGATGTTTACTAAAGTTGGACTTAGGGCCCGTTTGGATTGACTTATTTTTTAGCTTATGAAAAATAGCTTATTTATTTGGATAAGCTCACAAATAAGTCAATCCAAACATGCCCTTAAACTGCTTATAGGTTTAGAGATAAGATGTAATTTCTCAAGTAACTATATCATATTATTTATATTCATATATCTTATACTTTCTGTAATAGCTATGCAATTCCCTATGTTATGTATCTGTTTTAACACATTATAGCTATGCAATTTCCTTAACTATGTATATGTTTTTAACAGAAATGAGGGAGATAGATCATTCATTTTTCAGAAATGCATAACGGATATAGCAATAGCACACCGAAATTTTGTTATTTGAAATATGAAACGTTGACCAAGCTATGTGAAACGGGGGAGTTGATTCTTTTTTTAAAACTAGAGGGGTGTTGGGTGTTATTATTAGAGACCTTAGGGGAGGTCAATGTAATTTCCCTTATCTTTAATTCATTTTATCTGTTTGGATATTCTCTCCCTTAGTTTCACGCATATCTTTATAAAATCTGTTTCATATTTGTAAGTATTTCTTACATGTTGTCCTGTCTTTATTTTTAAACGCTGGCTGTGAAACACTGATGTTGTTTTTGTTTATTCTGCTTAGGTTAATGCATGTACTGGGAAAATGGGAAAGGCTGTCATTAATGCAGCAGAAGCTGCTGGACTGAATGTTGTTCCTGTGTCGTTTGGGTGTGAAGAAGAGTCCGGACAGACTTTTGAGGTTTGTGGAAGGGAGTTCCTTGTGCACGGTTCATCTGATAGAGAGAGTTTTCTTGAATCTGTCCTTGATAAATATCCAAATTTGATTATTGTGGACTACACAGTACCAGATGCAGTCAATGGTAAGCATAACTTAATATTCATTTTTTAAAATCTTGTTTTAGTATAAAATACGAAATCTTATATGTATGTGGCAGAGGAAAGCCGAAATCACATGTTTCAAATCAAGTATATTAGAATGAAAATCTGCACATTCTTTTGGAACACTACTATTTACATTTTAAGCATGAGTTGAGGATACTATATTTGATGGCAGAGAATATGTGGCTGTACTTGACCTTCACGTCACTGGACTTTCACAATAGAATTGTGATTGGACTTTTAATTTTTATGATATGGGATTATGATTATTTTATGAAGATTATAATGGTGTTTGTGCTATTTATTGATTCGTTCCCTTTTCCAGGCAATGGTGAGTTATACAGTAAGGTCGGGGTACCCTTTGTGATGGGGACAACCGGCGGAGATAGGGACTTGTTGTATAAGACTGTTCAAGACTCAAAGAATTATGCTGTGATATCCCCACAAATGGGAAAGCAGGTAAATCATTATCCTGAAAACCTCACGACTTTTCTATTTTTCACGACTATCACACTACTGTATTTTGTCATCCTTACGCTGCTATATTTTCCCTTTAGGTTGTTGCTTTTCTTGCAGCTATGGAAATTATGGCAGAGCAATTTCCTGGAGCCTTTTCTGGGTATTCCTTACAGGTATCTCTTTGGCTGTATTTACATTTTGTGGCTGTGGGTATTCTTATATTGATCATGTCCAATGACAGGCCATTTAATTTTGAATCTCTCTTAATGGTTTTCGGGTCACAATTTTCTTTGGTTCACTCTACCAACTACTGCCTTCTTTACTGGTATTTCTATTGGGCTACTCCAAGCATGTCCACAAAACTGCATAAAGACGAGACTTTAAAATATTTTCTACAATTATTTCATTCCTTATTTTATGTTTTAACATTCTTACTGAAACTAAAAAGACTAAATGACAAATTATAATTTTACTAAAAATGGTAGCAACCAGACCAGCACAGTAAATCGAATCAGGGACTTATGCAGAAAAATCAAGAGAAACGCAGATGAATAAATGGGAAATGGGTGTATTATTGATGATAAAGGAAATAGCAGTAGAGGATCTCTCTAGCTACTCTTAGAACAAAGCTCCAACTCAGAGAGAATATTTATTCTCTGGCCCTAACAGAATTAATCCCATCATACCCTCTCTCTCCTATGATTCTCCTTATATACAAGAGGATATTCCACTACCTAGCCACCTCACCAGTCTTCTCAGTCTTCCTTTCATAAACGCTCCATATTTTTTGTTTGCCCGTAATACCCTTATCCTTAGCTACATTCCATGTTCAAATAATATATTAACAATTTTGAATTGCTAGAAACTTGAATTGATTGCTGGGCAAGCATGGTTGTCAAACTGAAGTTAACTCATTGCATTCAGATACCAAATTTGAGCTAACTTGCCTATAAAACCGTGTGTGAGTAAACTCGCGTAGATTTGCATAGGCTCGTGTGGACTTGCATTGAATCATACGTTTGAGGACTAACTATCGATTGAGTCTATAAGGAGTCTGGTCTGGTCTGGTCTACACTTGGTTAAATTTACTGATTGCTTGCATAACATTGAAATTTTGCTTTATGCACATGGTCTGGCATAGTCTAGCTTGCAACCTTGTGTTTAAGTTAACTGAATGGTACTGGCATATCTTGTTTTAGAGAGTACTGTCCCATGGAGTGCGGATTGTAATTTGAAAGAAAAATCGTAGTTTCACTTAGGTTAGTACTGTACTTATTGCCAGACCAGAAGTAGTGTAAAAGATTCATCTCTTTACACAAGATAGTATTGCTTACTCTGTTGCTACTACTCTGTGATTGGTATATTTTTATCCAGTTTCAGAGGGCAAATCTTGCTTATTTTAAACTGTTTCACGTTAGTAAAAATAACACCAGGTTTCATAAATTCTTCATATTTATTGGTTCCAGTCCATTATTAAAGCTTCTGTTTCATACAATATTAAAATCTGATGCATTCTTCCAAGATTGTAGGTATTAGAGTCTCATCAAGCAAGCAAAGTTGATGCATCTGGAACTGCCAAGGCTGTGATATCTTGCTTCAATAAACTTGGGGCGTCTTTCGACGTGGATCAGGTGTGTTAGATCACATTGCATGGTTCATTTTGTACAACTCTTTATCACATTTTTTTTGACTGTCGATAATCCCATTTTTCTGAGTAGTGTGCATGATTTCACGTTGGCTGGATCACAAACTGCACTAAAAAATTAGCATACTTATTTGTCTTTGTATTAAAAGAACCATAAATTATTACTGAATTTCCCCCCTTCTTTCCAATGAATTTGTTAGATACAATTGATCAGAGACCCCAGGCAACAAGTTGAAATGGTGGGAGTCCCAGAGGAGCATTTGTCGGGTCACGCGTTTCATATGTATCATTTGACATCACCAGATGAAACGTAAGAATTAACATTTTCATTTTCTTCTCTTGTTCTTTTAGGTTTTAACATACTTTTTGTCACTTACTAATTTTTCTTTATTGTGTTGTTTCTTTTTAAAATTGTTGCAGAGTTTCGTTTGAATTTCAACATAATGTTTGTGGTAGATCAATATACGCTGAGGGCACTGTTGATGCTGTACTATTTCTTGCTAAGAAGGTGCTTATACGTTCATTCAGTTTACCTCTTGTCATCCGATTTTATTGATCTTTCTCTACATGATTAAAAGCGATTTTCGTTTTTTGAAAAATTCAACTTAGGTGTTGTTCATCACCCTGAACTGGATCTCTTATTGTTGGATCGTAGGTTCAAACAGTTCCAATAAGTAGTGCATTTTTCTCACAATTATTATGCATTGTCAATGTAATACTTTTTTGCACATGCATCATCTGTCAGTATAAATGCACAACTTCAATTATTATATTTTTCGGCACTAAGTATAAAATTTCCAGAAGCATGTTTTGTTGTTTGGCATGAAATGCACAACTTCAATTATTTACCTTATACTGTTTCTGATTCAAAAATTATTTGATGCATGCAGATTGAAGCAAAGGATCCCAAGAGAATATACAATATGATTGATGTCTTGCGAGAGGGAAGTATGAGATAAACATTTCTATATGGAATATGATGCAATACGTCACCTGTAGAAGTTGCTTAACGAAATTTGGCATTCTAATAAAGCAATTTTCATCTTCTGTCCATTTTTCGTGTCTATTTATTTGAGGAAAGTTTAGGGACAGCACCATACTATATGTGCTATTATGAGTCATCCAAAACTAAGTGTTTTTGTATCAATTTCAGTTTCTCATTACTTTTATTAATCAGGCAACCTCAAAGCAATTTTGATTTCTCTATCTTTTTCACTAAGAGAATTCTCAAGTCAACTTAGCCAATCTATTGATGTGTTTGGATAAGTTACGAAATTTAGTATTTATTTGCTGAGCCATTTTAGATAACATAATTGAATTGAATGTTCGTAATTCATTAGTTGAAACGGAGGTTATTAAAAAAATTGCGGTATAATTTATGTGTACCGATGTATATTCATGTATTTAACCAATTCAAATAAATAATAATTCAAATAAATAATGAAAAGTCCTTACAACTCAACTTAGATTGTAAAAGATTACAAGAAATGCAAATTTGAAAATGTAATTTTCCACTTTTCAGCCCTTAGTGTGTATAAGTTTCGTCGATAGGTTCTTTGGAACAAAAAATATTAATGAACAAAACCAAACCATTCGAGTTAATAATAGATTGGTCCTTTAAGTTATATGTTTATAACATATAGTCCTTTAAGTTTTTTTGTTATTAATTGGTCCTTTAAGTTATTTTTTGTCACAAGTTGGTCCTTCAAGTCATATAATATTTACACTGTCATCCATTTTTTCAATCAACGTCGTTAAAAAAAGCTGAAGTGTTTCGTCTTTTTCAAGATAAGCAACCTTTTGTGTTATGAATCAAGTAATCGGTCAATTTTGTTATGAATTAAGACCGAATAACACACTTATGATCTCTAGTTTTGAGAGCAATGAATTTGGACAAACAAACTTAACATTAAACATTCACATAAACACTTTTTGACCGAGTTTGATGAAATTAGGATAATGGTGCAAATATTTTATAACTTAAAATGACCAATTTGTAACAAAAAAAACTTAAAGACTAACTTGTTATAATCATGAAACTTAAAGGACCGCAAATGGTATTTGACCTTTATAATATTTAAACAAGTCTTTCACTATAAAAACAGCAACAGCTATATTTAATGTTTGTATGAATGGTGGTAGGAGAATTGACGTTTAAAGATTTCAATATTTTTAATAATGTCATATTTGTTTACGCTAAACCAACGGTTAACATGTTTCAAGAACAATCTGATGACATGAGCTAACAGCTTCTCTTAATTTAAGTGGAAGCCTGTGGATAAAACAATAAACAAAGAAAGAAAAATAATGACATGCATCCGAAAATCAAAGCATATAAACAATGCAATCATCCATTTTGCCATCCCTACAAAAAGTGAATTTCTTTTCCCACATTCCAAGCTTCTCGTGCGCCCAATTTTCGGATTCTAAAATCCAAAAAATGAAGGGTTTTTCAGATTGTAATGTCGCAAGTCCCGCGAAAAGCAGGTGTAATGGGATAAGAAATTCTCTACGTATAATGTCATGACCCTTTATAAGAAACAGGTTCATAGCACTTGCCGAACTAAACCAATGAACATTAAATCCGATGTGAAATAACTCAAAAGACCTATTTTAAAAAATCAATTTTCTTCTTCACATAAATAGTAAAAAAGTGAGGGAGCAGTATTTAACACCACCATTAGAGACCCTACATTGTTTCAGTTTTTCAAAATCTAATCAATTATGGATGGTACAAAATAACAGTTTGTTCAAAATTCGGTGCGCTATAGTACCCTATAACAGCGCTAAAGCCACTTCCGCTGCGCTAGTTGACAATATTTTGTACCAAATAACTAGAACGTAGTGATAGCGATTTGTTCAAATTCCGCTTTGCTGTAGTGCAGTTACGCTGTGGCTGCTATTTGACAACATTGCCACAAACATCAACATAAGGATTGCTTGCAGAATTATACAAAGCAAACTAAAAAAAGTCAGAATACCTCTTCTCAGATACCATAAGGTTCACACCAATAGTTAATACAAAACCAAATCATATACCGATTCCAATCAACAACCCTTTCTAAAGTCTAACAACTAAATCTCCTAATTCTCTTCAATGTACAAACTTTTAAAGCTTTCATCCATTCCCCTATCAAATCTAAAACAGAAAACATAGTTTTATGTCCTAAGAAACTGAAAAGTAATAAATTAGTTTTGGCATTGATGGATTAAGATCCTAAAATTCAACTGATCCATCCATTTGAAAACTGTTAGCAGTAATTTTGGACTTGTAATAATATGCCAAAACTACATAATCAACAAACCAGTGCAAATACTGGTTTTCAACTAGCTGCTACAGCATTAGCTCTAGGATTTGTGTCAAGTAGTTGACGCAGCTTTGCACCAGAATTGGGTTTTTTCTCACAGAAACCATTCTCTTCCTCTGCAGCTCTATCATCAGAATTGGAATTATTAACTCTTGACAGTAAGTTTTCTGTACTTACAGGTGTAGCCCTCGTGTCAATGCCGTTCAAAATTATCTCTTCTGTTTGTCCCAGTTGAGTGTTTTCCAGCTTTTCCTGAGTCAAAATTATCTATACTCAGTATCACAAAGTAATCATGAACTATGTAGCAGCAACGCTTCATATTGAAGGTGCCATGTCATGTGTCTGACACCAGCACGACATTGACATTTGTAGTTATATTTGATTATTCTATTTAGTCAAATTATTAACGATGTTGATGTGTCAATGTAGTATCCAGTGTCTGTGTCCATGTTTTGTAGCCTATGAAATGCCAAGATATAAATAATTTTATGTATGCATTACCTTTAATGTAGCATTTTCAATCTTCAGCTTCTCAGAATTTTCAGCCAATTCATTCATTTCCGATTTCAGCAACAAATTCTCAGCAGTCAATGCATCAACTCTCCGTGCCAATTCTTCAGCCTCGGCCTGTATAGAGGAGATAAGAACGTTTGTCATGAACTTTCCTTTTGTGAGAACATTTACTTTCGAGGGCCACATGTACATGCATCGAGGCCGTGTTTGGATAAACAACTTAATTGAGTGGTTGTAGCATAAGCGTTTATCGTATAAGTGTTTATGTATAAACTACTATAGCAAAAGATAAATTAAAGTCAAATTGTTTCCATATTCTCTAAGTTGTTTTCATAAACTATCCTGGAGAGCTAATGGAAATAATTGAAAAGAGCTTATGGCCATGCCATAAGCTGTTTCTATATGCTCTTCCAAACAGTCTCACATATGTTTATGTTAGTTGATAAGCTCAAATAAGCCAATCCAAACAAACCCATAAAAACACGTGACAATTAAAAAAACACAGACAAGTGAAACAAAAATTGCAAATTTGCAACAAATCATACCTGCTTCCTAAGCCTGGATCTTCTAGCAGATTCACGATTTGATTGTTTCCTCCTCTCACGTTTCAGCTCACGCTCATTCTAAGGAATTCAGACCAAAAATTACTTTAGTGTCAGTAAAATACGAGGATGCTGCATTATTGTTGTGATTCAAAAGAATCTCTAATGTACTAGATATGAGAAATGAATCATTAGTAGAACTAAAATCTTACAGTACCTGCATCCAAGCTTCAGGAGGCAAAACTCCACAAGGTTGTGGAGCACTGGTGGAAATAGGCGAAGGGTTCCTCAGTTCCAGTGATGTGGTCATACCTGAAGAAAGTACAGGTCCAACCATTTTTTCTGCAGCACTGGTTGCGATAACTGACACTGTCTTTTTGGAAGCAGCAGTCTCTTTGGAAACTTGACTATCTTGCATCTCAGTTTTCCCTTCTCCGTCTGTTCAAGTAATTAATACCTTAAGTTACTAGTAGATGACGTTTTATCCATAAATGCATCCATATGACACCAAAAAATTTGAATGTAATTAACTCTCAAACGAGGTGCCAGTCTTGGTATCAAATGATTCAAATTAATCGGAAATTTAAAAGCATGGTAATTTCACCTTATCATGCATTAAAAATTGGATAGTATTTATTTATCAAGATCATACTCAATGAATTGTTGACACTATGGTTACAGTCATGACATGACACCGGAAGTATATTTGTAATCTAGAACAATTATTATTGTTTATCATACCAGTGGTTGTTGGTGTCCCATCCCGACTTCTTTTCCTTGTTCCATTGGTCTGTGCATAACATTGGCAAATATTTTCATGCTTCAATTTTCCAGGTCATTATAAATAAGGCAGACTGTTAGTGTAACAACCGAGAAAAAATTATAATAGCCAGAAATATCTCACCCCAGTAGTGTTGCCATCGCTTCCATCGCTGGAACCCTCAGTATCCACACTATATATCATAAAATTATTCAGTTATTCACACGAACCTAATAGAGCAACAAACTCGTAGAGCAAGGAAACATAGGAAGTACAGTTAATTCCGGTAATCATCCTATAGAACAAACCTCCGTGATAGCCGGTTTTCAGCTCCACGCTCAGCACTTTCAGCATTGCCATTGCCTATTGACATTGCAAGCCCGTCAAATCCTTTCAACTTTTTCATTAAACCCTGATCAGTGTTTCCAGATGATTTGGTTGGTGTCTCTATGCTTGTAGGAGTCCCAGCCTGCATAGTTTCCCCCAGGTCAAATCCATCATAACTTACAGTATTCAGTGGATCTAAAGATTCGGAATTTTGAAGCGATCTCAGAAAAAGTCAAAACTTACAGCAGGTGAAGATGGAATTCCTTGACCATTTGAATTCGACCCCTATATTTTACCAATATAATTCATAAGCACATAAACATTCAACCACAAAGATTTGGTACATTAAGTACATCAAAGAACGAAGAAGTTAATTAGTAATAACAGTAAAAATTCACCAGTATAAAAATAACCTTTGATGGTCCATATTCATAAATTAAATTGCAACTTAAATCAACTAATTCACAATAGTCTAAACAATAATAAACATAAATTTCAGCGTGTGAGAGAAGCAAAAACCAATATTGCGAGAATGTAAACTTACGATGGTAACGACAGGATGAGTATAAACCCCTCCATGTGAATAAAATGGTGGTGCATATGGCGGCCCATATGGATGCATCATAGGCTGAAAGAAACAATAAGTTGGCAAATTATTCATCCCTTTGAGCAAGGATGTACACAAGGACAGCAACACAAAGAAATAGACACAGAAATATCAATGGTATAACAAAATAAATGAACCTATGGAGCCCTACCTGTGGTGGTCCCCACATGTATGGGTGAGGAGCATGACCAGGAGCAGCAGCTGAGTTGAAATATGGTGGAATGTTGACTCTTTGCCCATAATATGCCTGAAGATATAACAGAAACTTTAAATCACCAAAAGTAGTTTTTAATGGGCAATTCTTTTCAAAAGTGAAAGCAATCTGGGACCAATGTAAATCACATCATAGATATCGTAGTCCGTTCCTCGCAGATTATCAAATCCAGTTGCAAGTTGCGACACTATGCCGAATTTGAGAGCCAATCAAAATGGGGGAAAATAATACATGGGCAATATATTTCAAATAAGGTAGCTGAAGTTTTCATGAAAATATGTAGGAGCAGATTACTGACATTGAAGCACGATATAAACAGAGACGATGAAGACAACTCCGCATTCGTTTATAAATATCAAGATTTAGATCATAAAAGTGTTCAAAAGAGCAAAGTAGCTAGTATGGAAATCAACAAAGTCGGCCACACCTTTAAACTACTAAACTTTTTCAAGATTAATTTTGATGCACTGACAGTGTAAGACTTTTTACGATGCTAACGAATCACAAACCATCATTTGTGCAACTTTTACGATTTATATGATTAAAGTAAAGGAAAAAATTAATGATCTAATGGTTATGATTGATTGCCAGTGTAAAAATAAGTTTACATTGTCCGTGCATATCAATTAATCCTACTTTTTATGGAAATATTATTATTATTTTTATATTATAATATATACTTCAATTACTAAAGTTTCAAAGCAATTACACTGAAGTGAAGATAGCTAAACGGATAACAAAAACGAAAACTCCAGGTATAAAGGAAATGAAAGCAGAAGGTTGGCAACCTGCATGGCAGCCCAATCAGGATAGACATGAACGTTCGAAGGGTTGGCTTGATTGGTTTGATCCTGTTATTAACAAGGAAGTAATAATAGTATTTAGCCGCATGCATTATAAAATGTTTAACTTAGGCATACAGTATGCTTACAGTTGTTACAGGTGAAGAAGGCCTTTCGATCTTAATGGATTTCCCATCCTCGCTGTTTCCCATGAGATAAGCACCAAGGTTGAGTCAAATACTTCCTGAGAAATTGTTTAACTGCACTAAACAAAAGACATGTAAACAGTTATCAGCTATCAAACAAGAAAGATAACCACAAAGTGAACAATAAAAAATCAGTAGAAAGGAAGAACAATTCAAACATTTAAAATCTACGAAGCAGTGACACAGATATGGACACTAGTTACTGACACGTAAACACTGATAATAATTTGATACGATAGAAGTGATTGTATGTAATTACACGTGTCACCATCAGACATACATCAACACATGTTAGACATTTGGGCACGCCTTTAATTCAAAGAGTTGGTGCTACCTATTTTAAAATCATTGATTCAGCCATAAAACAATAAAATCAGATACAAACAACATATATTAGGTGTGAAAGTGGTTTTGGGCTTCTAGCTAGCATGCTGTTAATGACTACTTACTTAGCAACAAACAATATAACATATAGTATTAGACAATTAACTTCTGTTAATTGACACTGACCCAGTAAGCTACTATAGAGAAAATTCATCATATAAACATTAGATTTTCTTGCTAAGGACAACAAATAAAATCAAATCAAAGACCTTAATTAGTCAATCAATAACTGAACGGTATAGAGTCAAAGATGTATTTTTGCTACCCCACAAACAAGTCACGTACAATAAGATAGCAATCACAAACTGACACACCTTATCATAATTAACATGACAAAAAAGCCCTTCAACTTTTTTGCAGAAAAACAACTTTTTCAGCTATTTACATACTTTAATCCCGATCCAAAATACCCTTTATTAATTTTCATCTATTTCACATAGCAAAACTAAAATTCACAAAAATTAACAAATCAACATAAAAAAATAACTGAATATAAACAAATCAAACTCATAAGTTCAAAGATTTTAACAGACATAACACAAGATCCAGGTTACAGAAAATTCACTCTACGCTTCAATTTTCAGTGTTTCAACAAAAAAAAATCAAACTAAACCAGATAATTTCTTTTTCGGTGCATAGATTTCTTCAATTATTTTTCATTAATAAATAAAGTTGAATAAACCTAAAACAAAAATCAAATTTTTTTCATGTTAATAACATAAAAATTGAAACAACAAAACAACGTTCGTAAAAATAAAAAAAAAAAACAGCGAAATTCAACGTACCTGAAAGATACCCACAACAAAAACGTGAACAAAAATCAAAAACTCACTTCGAAGAAAATAAGGAACATAAAAAAAAACAGCAATCCTCGGAGCAAGAAAATTATTACCCTTCCTTAAATGAACGAAAATGGCAAAAAAATGTCTTTCTCTCACTAGTTTCTCTCTCTTGAAAAAAACGAGGGAAAGGGGTTTGCTTTGAGAAAAGGAGAGAGGTGGAAGAAAATAGAGAGAGAAATGCGAATTCCACGTCACCACATACACGTGTCGTTTGAGGAGGTGGCGTATTTGTACACCGTATATACGGTTTGTTTTGGTGAGGTGGCCATTTGTTTATTTGAATTGATTAGAACCGTACATGTGGGGAGTGATTGGGAGGTTCAACCTAGCTAAGTAAGCACAACACAGATCTCTCCTCATGTGGTGCACTTACGTGTCTATGGGATTTAATTTATTTTTTACTTAAGATTTTTTTTATTCATTGTATTAGAATCTTTGATTGAAATCTTATATTATGTTTGATAAAAGTAAAATAGATGATAATTTATAACTTAACTCCCTTTCAAACAAAAAAAAATTTGAGATAAAAAATTGCAAGTCGATCTTCAACGTAGATTCGCGGCCATATTTTGAAATCTGTGGAAGTATTGTAATCTCAAACTCTGACAAAACGAAAATGAGTTTTGTGTTTATGTTGTTGATCAAATACGACACCTCATGGAGGGTTGGGTGGTGGTGCACGTTCCTTCGAGTAATTCTCCTGTACCACAAGGTTTGGTTTTCAGTCAACACGAGTTTCAAATGACAACAAATACAACTAAGTGGCAAAAGCTGCAACCGTGTAGATTCAAATGTAATGTTGACGTTGTTTTCTCATCTCTATGAAATCGTACCAGCATCGGAATCTATTTACGTGATTAAAAGGGTATTTATGTGCTTGCCCAAATTGTGAGTTTTCCAACAAAGTACTCAGTTGATACGGGTGAAGCTCTGGTTTGTTCCATACGTTACAATGGTTGGCGGAATGCTATTCGATAGTGTGGATTTTGTGATGGATTCAAAGGTAACAAATAACAATTGATGCTTTTAACTAATCTCAGATTGATGTTACGCAGCGTGGTCACGTCATTGCAGCATGTCATAACCTATTTTCCTCACATTTTACAAACTCTAAGGTGAAGTTTAGTCGACAAGCAAATGTGGCAGACCACTTGCAGGCGAAGCCACGTTATTAACTAGTCTCATGGTTTATTTGTATTAACTCTATTATTATCAATGAAATGTTATAAACATCTTTCTCAAAACAAAACCAAAAACCAAAAAAAAAGATTTATAGCGGTTATACTAACCAAATGAATTAGTAGTACTTTATAAAAGATCGGTGATACATGTATAACAATTTTGTAATAGATGAATTATAAATAACCGAATGAATTTGTAGTGCTTTATAAAATATAGATGATACATGTAACATGTATAACAATTTTGTAAAATTTTTTGGGTTAATTCTCTCTTTATTTTATCTTGTTTTTACTTTCTCTATTGTTTTGATTTTCATGTCAATACACATATATTTTTTTAAATATCTTTAGTTTTCTCATAGATTATCCAAAAAAAATTTGTTTAAACTAGATATCTTATTTTTATTAAATTAGAGATTGAAATAATTATAAATATAAAATGGCATAAGAAAAATAGGTTTAACTTTGTTAAGTAAGTTGACAGAGATAAAATTAAAAGAAAAAAATAATAAGTTTGTTTTGAGAAAAGAAATGACATAAGCATGCTACAATCCAAAAACTAATCGAACAACACCCCAAAACCAAGTACAATACAAAGGTAGAATAATAGTCTAAAAGAAATGATATTTGAACAACCTTTTATTAACAACTTTGGTGAGGTCTTTCTCTCATATTCTCATTATACTTTATTTTCTCTCTATATTTTTCTCTCTCTCTTTTGTTGTTGTCCAATAAAAAATGAGCAAAAGGGTTGTCATCCAAAATTGTTTAAAATTGGGTGTCAAAATATCATTCTTCTTGTCTAAAATACTCAAAATAAACCCCGAACCTAAAACAAAACCGTTAAGCACCTACTATAACCAAACAAGTTACAAGACAACGAGAGACTAAAGCATGATCTTGAATGCTCAACACCAAGCCTTGATCAAACCGCACAACAAACAACCAGGGGGTTGAAGCAAAACTTCACAGAAAGAAAATGAATATACTCATACTCATGAAATTAACCACCACTGTTATCTAGTCATATGGGGTACGAAAAATACCTATGAACATCTTAGGATCTTGATCCATACCGCCAACAACTAAGGGAACAACGAAGAAAATGAGAGGAAGCATTTTCTTCTGCCGCAACAAACAAGACAAAAAATTTGAAATACAACCAAGACACCACAATTAAGAAAGTATCTTACCTCAAAGAGAATATAACATCAATCACCAAACACAAATCCTTGAAATTGATGGATGCACAACAAGAAACACCAAAGCAATAACCCAAGTCTAATAGAGCGAAACACCAATAGCCGACTTGAGAAATGTATTTTAGAACATCGTATGTTTAAACATATTTTGAGTTTTACATTGTATTTCTCTTTTTTTTTTTTGAAGGAGTATTTCTTGGATACTTGTTCCTTCACCCTTGATATAATATCCACACTAAAAAATCTACGATGTTAAGATAAGATGTTCGAAGTTATGTGTCCAAATAATACAATTGTTTGATTTTCTCTCGAGATTTAAATTTGGATAAATATAGTAACAATTAACAGATTTTTTTAAGGAATGTAACAATGTACTAATTAACCATGATACATTAATTCTTGTAAAAAAAAAAAACCATGATACTTTAGCATTAAATCACCAAAATCCCCTAAAAAAAATTAAATCACCAGAGTCACATAGGAAAATGCTTTACGGCACGACGGCCATCTAAGCACAAATGCACACGACTACTTTTAGACCGATGGATGGGCTTTTTTCCCTTTGTTCATTATTTTTTCTTTCCCATAAACTTGATTGCCGCTTCGTTGAAATTCGTGGGCTTTAGAGTCGTGCTACATAGCACTGCTCGGGTCACATTATATTTTATCTACTTAGCTTAGCTTTACTTTTCTGTGTAAAAACAACTTAGGAATAATGCTAGGTCTCACGAAGCAAAGTGATCACGGAATATTCACGACAGTGTAAATTATTGGATTTCCATAACTCTTGTATTTTCATCACCCTATGTGTATTCCATTAAACTCCCAATCTAACGGTTACCAGCAACTTCGGGATACTTTCGTTATATATTCTCTCGCTATAAATAACAGCACTGAAAAGAATATTCAAATCCGTCTCGTTTGGAACTGACAATAATTGAAAAAGACAACTTAGTCCTTTAAAGTAATTAAAAACAAATAATTCTGCTTTGATCAATTCTCCATTTTTGTTTTTCATTTCTTTTGCATTCATAATGTTGATTTTCAGCTCTCCACCATTAGAGCTCTTGACTCTCCTCCGGAACGATGCTACCGACACTTTTTATATGAGACATTAGTTCTCTGTTTGCTTTTTTTTCTTTTCCTCTTGCTTATTTTTTTTAGCCTTTGTAAAAAAGAATAAGGTTGATTTTCAGTTTATTTCGAATTGAGCGATTAATTGAAGAAAAATTATTCATAGATTTTTTTGGCTGTTGGGGATCAGTATGTCACTTTTTAGTTATTGCTAGGGACCAAATTGTCACTTTCACTATTTTTATGGACCTAATTGTCCATTTTAAAATGATATCATCATAAAAAAAATCCAATGTTCTATTGATGATTTAGGAAAAAGACTTTTTTTTTGTTGGTTACATGGAAAAAGACTTCTTTTTTACACTTTATTTTTTCAGGAACTAATTTGTCTCAATTTAGTCTTTTAAATGGCGGAAAATAAAAAAAAATTGATTAAAGAGGAAATTAGCGAAATGCTAACAAATGTCAGTATAGGCACTTGATAAGACATTTAAAGTAAAAAAATTATCTTGAAATTTGTATATTCAATTTATTGAAACATTAAAAAGTAACTTTTTCTATACAAAAGATATCAAAAAAAAATTCATTTTAAATCATTAACAAGTGAACGCAAAAAAAAAATGAAGGATATTTGCTAGCAAAACCCAATAAATTATTTACAAATTACAACGGTGATTCAAGAAAAATCTTGGTTTATTTTTTTTAGACATTTCTTACTCTTTGGTTCATTGTGTTGACCAATCACTTTCCCTAAAGAGAAGTAGGTTAAAATGTTAAACAAACCATCACTGTGATTCTCACTCACTAGTGAAGAAATTTGTAACGTGTTTGTTAATTAGTCAACATTGATACCCTTAATCCAACAAATTAGCTCTCAACATATCGAAATATAAGACCCTACGTACATCTTTAAATAATATGTCATTCTCCTTGATCTTCTTTTAGCAATTTCTTGATTGTGTCATGAATTTATATAGCTTATAGTCTTTTAACCTTTTATATACAATGTAGGTGGCTAATCTGCCATCTGTTTGTAAGGTTTGTTAATTAGTCAACATTAACGTAATTGATTCAATACCTTTTCAAAAATTCAATACTAGGATTTATCTTCAAAGTTTATATAATGTGATCTCCCATTGTTAGTAAATTGCATGGTGAAGATATCCTACAAAAAAAAATGAGTTCCTTTAAGATGTCGGAAAATGCATTTTTTAAGCTCTTAATAAATTGCATAATGATATCTTCATTGATCAGTTCAAGTTACTCAATTTGTGATTTTAAAGGAATATTCAACTTTGGAGATTCAAATTCGGATACAGGTGGATTTGATTCAGCATTTCCAGCACAGCCTGGTCCCTATGGAATGACTTATTTCAAAAAACCAGTTGGACGTTCTTCTGATGGGAGGCTCATTGTAGATTTTTTGGGTAATAGATCAATCTTCATAATCTTATGTGTGTATTTTGTTTTCTATAGATTCCCTCAACCGAATGCAATACTATTTGAGGTATTACCACATACTAAATGTAAACACGTCTCTCAATCGAGATTTAAACATTGATTCGTTATTTTGTTGAAATCTAACTCCTTCCGTTAGACTCAATCCAGTTAGTTATCTTATGTAAAAATAATTGTTAGTAGAATTCTATAATTTCTAGCTTACTTTTATTTCAAGACTAGATTGTGCAACACATGAGAAAAATGGTTCCTCATTTCATATATTATTTGTTGCTAAACTTGCAGCTGAGGCTCTAGGATTGCCCTATTTGAGTCCATATTTGCAATCAATTGGATCAGACTACACACATGGGGCAAACTTTGCAACATCAGCTTCTACTGTGCTTTTGCCAACTACATCTTTCTTTGTAAGTGGACTCAGCCCTTTTGCCCTTCAAATACAACTAAGGCAAATGCAACAATTCAAAGCCAAGGTTCAAGATTTTCATAAAAGAGGTACACAAAAAATATTTCCATAAATAACTTAAATTTTCTTGTATTTGTATGCATATTGCATACACTATATATAATAGAATATATGTTTTGAGTCCTTAGTTCTTGACTAATTTATATTAACTTTTAGTCCTTTTAAGGACTAGAAATATATTGAACTCTATTTATATACTAAACCACTTTTCCTTTTTAATGAACAATAATACAGACCCATTGAAACCCTCTACTTGTGCCTCAAAAATCAAGATTCCTTCACCTGATATCTTTGGAAAGTCTATTTACATGTTCTACATTGGTCAAAATGATTTCACTTCAAAAATAGCAGCCAGTGGTGGTATCAATGGATTGAAGAACTACTTGCCTGAAATCATCTACCAAATTGCCTCTGCCATCAAGGTTAGAGTAGATATTTCATGTCATGGATGTTGTATATTATTTTAGGCTACAATATTCATAATTAGGACACAATATTAGTGTTATATTAATTTAAAACTAACAAATATTTTTGTTGAATGAAATTTCTAGGAGTTATATGCACAAGGGGGACGTACATTTATGGTATTAAATCTTGGCCCAGTTGGATGCTACCCTGGATACTTAGTGGAGCTTCCTCATACTAGTTCTGACTTAGATGAACATGGATGCATAATTTCTTATAACAATGCTGTAGATGATTACAACAAATTGTTGAAAGAGACATTGATTCAAACTAGAAAAAGTTTATCAGATGCTTCCCTTATTTATGTGGACACCAATTCTGCTCTAATGGAGCTCTTTCGTCATCCTACATTTTATGGTACAAGAACCTTTCCTTGGTTTTTTAATTTTAACAATGATATTAAGAATGCCTTTAATAAATTATATATGATTCATTCTTTTAGTAAATGAACAAATGTTAGCACTACTAAGAATGATTATGCATAAAACCATCTGTATTTCTTTAGAGTGTGTGTTTGAATGAAGTAATTGAAAATTCTAGTCAATTCAAATGTTTTAATTGATTCTCTCCATTTCTAAATATTTTTGTTTGGATAGACTAATAAAATTATTCATTCTTAAACATTTTCGGAATAGTTTTATGAAACTTCAAAATTTTGAGATACCGAATTCAAAAAATGAAAAACAAGGACCAATTTTCAATTTAAAAATAATTAAAAGGACTAATTTACAATTTTTGAAAATTTATAGGGAGCAATCTGTGAAGTTTAGAAAATTTATAGGGACTTATTTGCATAATTTAAAAGAATTATAAGGACCAATTTGATATTCATATTATATCGAGAAATGAAGGAATATCAAATTCTTAATTGTACTTGAAATTCCATAAATTTAGCTTTGACATAAGACTTAGTAAAATCTCTTCATTTTTGAAATTTTTTTAAATTTATCATCCAAACAATAGAATTGACATAGAAGAACCTATTAAAAAACTCATGTTGTAATTAAAAAACATATGCATAAAATAATATGATATATATTTATTTTTTTGAAGGAAATATGATATATTTCAGATTTCAGTTATTGCATATTTGTAACTAGTTATAAGTAATTCTTTCTAAGGCAATTTAATATTTATAAACAAAAAATTATATTGGTTCCACAAGTGTGATGAATCACTTACGGTTTCAATTTGTGTTTCTGGAGCAGGACTAAAGTACAGTACCAAAGCATGTTGTGGTCATGGAGGGGGAGATTACAACTTTGATCCTAAAGCATTGTGTGGCAATATGCTTGCAAGTGCATGTGAAGACCCCCAAAACTATGTGAGTTGGGATGGCATTCATTTCACAGAAGCTGCTAACAAGATTATAGCTAGGGCCATTCTTAATGGCTCTCTAAGTGATCCCCCATTTCTTCTTCATAAACTATGTGATCTTCAACCTATTGATTGATCAATTGCTTATAAAGGTTTATGTTTATATCTTATTACAATAATGAATTTTATAAATTCTAAGCTATCAAGATGTGTAAAATAATAGTTCTTTTGTGGGTGTTGCTTTTATATATGCTTGTATAATATGTAAGATTTTTAAAACTGTTGATCATTATTATTTACATACTTTATGAAGAACCAATTCTACAAAATGATGACAATAGAAGACTAAAATCGTAATTAAGTCAAAATCAAAACATAGCCAAGTTTCCTGTCTCACATGACACATCAACCACACTATCATCAAAATGCCATTGAAGAATGTGGGCTATATCATATGGAAAATATTTCATGACATCCAATATTCATTTTGTACGTTGGAAGAGAAATAAATAAATAAATAAAATAATATGATATGTTAGTGATGTGATGGAAAAAAGAAAGATAGAGAGAGAACTGAACGTTGAATGAGTGTAAATTAAAGATGTGCAAGTATCATTGTCGATATTATAGAGTCAAAATTGTTTTTTTGATGTACTAAATAATGGTTTTGTTTTTTCATAACAAGGATCAAGTTCAAAACATACATCAATAATTAAAGCACTCATTCATAATTTGCATGAAGTTAACACTACAAAACAAAGGAAGAAATTGAACCACCACAAACTAACATTAATAATGAAAAACATCATCAATCATTCTCAAGAACAGGTTGTGTTCTAATCGTTGGAGCCAAAGGCAATTTAGTTTCACCAATCCAAAATGTATCAAAAGACTCGCCATTTTCTGAATTTCTCTCCAATTTTTTTATCTTCCTCCTCTTTGCAGCCTTAACTAAAGTTACCAACAACAAAATCAACACGACCAACCCAACAAAACCTAAAACAAATCCTAAAATCCACCATATGGTAAATCTCTTACTTTGACTCTTGTTGTATGATTCTTTTGGAAGTGAAACCACAAGAGTATAGTGTCCTGTTCCATATGTTTCACAAACATAAGGCTTAGTCATGTTGTTGAATTCCAAATTTCCACTATCACTAAACTTAACACAAATTGGTGTATCATTTTTTTCATGCAACCTAATATGATGAAAATGAATTAAAATAGGATTTCCTTTTGTGACCAAATTCATCTTCTCATTGTCCATGAATGAATTTCCTGATGAAGTGTAAGCCACAAAACCAAAAACAGGTGCCACCATTGTGTAATTAGGCACATTGAAGTAGTGAGAAGACCAATTTCCAAAATTTTCATATAGTATGGCCATTCTTTTTCTAATAGGCTGTGGCACAACATGTGGTGGAACATTGAAGAAACTAGAATTCACTCCTCTTATATAAAAAGAAGATGTTCTTAATCTAACAACTCTAACTTCCATTCCCGTGTAGTTAGAAGGAAGTGAAATGTTGTAGAAAACACCTGTTTTTGGATTTACTATATCTTTGTTCACTTGCTTGCAAAGAAAGTCTTCTAAGGATTCATGATCATAAGTTTGTGAGCTTTGAACCAAAGATGATAGAAACATTATAGAGACAAAAAACCATGAAATTTGCAACCACTTGTGGTGCCCCATGAATTATATATGTTACCTCAGAAGGCTAATGTTTGTGTCTCCATTGTTGATTTCTTGAATGGCTTTACGAAACAAATCCATTGAAGCTTTCATGACATAGTGTTTTCACTACTCATAAATGAAATGGAAAATTTCTTCGGCGCAAACTTGAGTTTCTTCTCTTATGATTTGGTAGTAGAGAGATTTGGCAACAAATTTGGGTTTCTTCCTCTACCAAGTTTTGGCAACAAATTTGGCGCCGCAATCCTTGTCTTTAGAGAGAATCGCAATCAAATGTGATTGCCGAATCTTAGTTGTGGTTCCCTTGTGGTCGCACAAACACAAAAAAAAAAATTGATGTCGTAGCTCAAATTTTTCGTATAGATACAAAAAAACGTTGATGTTACAACTAGGGTTGTGATTAAGGATCTTTTTTTAGAATATAGACTTGATTTGAGAGAAGGTACAATGGGATCTCCTAAGAACACTTGTCTCTCTTGTTTGCTACATGAGCTTCATATAACATAGATGAATATATACCACTATATCATATTCCTTTTTGAGTCAAGTCTTTGTTGAAGAATGATCTAAAGAAGTGTATGTTCTTTATGGGTTTGGTTGAGAAGGTAAACCTATACCACCTGGGAACCATATGCAAATGAGTAGGTTCCAAAATTGAATGACATCACATCAAAGCTTTGAATTCTTCAACTCTCGTATATATTTGTTGAGATCCTCTTGGAGTTTCTTGTGCCTAGAAATAAGAGGTGTGTGTGGAAGAAATTAACGTGGTTGAGGGGAAATGAGTATGAGGAGAAAAAAAATTAATTTATTAAAATGTTGTATTGTAATGACAATGATCACCACATGATGAAAAGGACATAGGAACTTGCATGATTAAGTTGTTATTGATTAGTTGTCTTTATAGTGTTTGTTTAGGTACATAATTTTGGTTATTGTTTGGTTGAATTGAAGAATATGGTCAAGTGATAAGGTTAAAGAATGTGTTGGTGACTTGGGCGGAAGCCATGCACCTCCAAGCATGGAATGCTAATTTTAGGCAAATGATTGGCTTATTAGTTGGTGAGTTTTGTAAACAAGAAAACAAAAATAGTTGGTGAGTTCTAAAATACTAGACTTGTTGTGATTAGAAAAATCGTGTATTTTCCATCATGCTTTCATAGAAGTAGTTTTAGATGTAAAATAATTGATGTTTTAAAAATATAAATGAACAAAATGCATAAGATTATTTTAAACCCTTGTTCAATAATGATATCCAAAATATTCCTACACTTATATTTATATTTATATCTAAAAAAATTCTAAAGTTCTCCTCTTTTATCTACGTCACGAACATGATTGTATGTAGAGATGATAATTTGTCGCATTCACAATATTATGAATGTTGCATCGACATCAGACGGTCCATATTTTAAGCTAGATATTTTTTAAAAGTTAAAATTTACTTTAAAATCTAGATTGTCCAATCTCGATTCAAAGATCATGAATGTTGTAATTGCGTGAATACGACAAATTAACATCTATAAGCAAGTTTCCAACTTTGAGGTGAAGTTTGTCTGGCGTCAAGCGAACATGGCTAGTCACTCGATTGCTAGGACGGCATGTTCTTGGCCTAGTCACCATGTTTTTAAGATTTGTCCTCCTTATATTGAATCTTTTTTAATTAATGATATCGGTTAAGTTTGCTTTCGTAAAAAATAAAAAACATCTATAAGCAATTTGATCTCCTATCTCATCCAATGATTATGTCGAAAAAGTGGTTTCAACACACACCCAAACTCAATTCAGATGCAACATTCAATTTCAGAATTTTTAGATGCTACGTGAACTCAATTCATGTGGGTTTGTGAATTGAACTCATCTATACATGCATTACTTAAATTCACATATACGTACCTTTTTTTCTTTCAAAAATGGATAATGTATACGTGAACTCAATTCATACGGTGTTTCTATAAACTCATTTTACATAGGTAGGTGTATGTTAGAGGAATAAAGAAAAAGGAAGACAAATGAACATGAAGAAGAAGACAGGCGAGAGAAATTTAAAAAGTGTAATGGATTAAAAATTTAAATGGAACTTCAGGGGTATTTTTCATCAATTTATTCATTTTCATATTTAACAAGGGTGTTTGACAAAAAAAAAATATCTAACATCTTGTAAATAGTATAAATTTAAGGTGGTGTTTGAATAAATAACTAAATTTTTATGCTATAAGCTATCTCAATTAATGAAAATGTCAAAATTGTTATGCCATATATCGTGATTAAGGTTTGAACTTCCGTTACTCCACCTACAGATAAGTTTTCAATGTATATTGTCATTTTATTATAACCTGATTTTTTTTAAGGGATTTATGACCTGATTTTTTAAACTATATTGAAAAATTAATGAAAATAAGCTAAATACAATTTATAACGTGATTTTTTTCAAACACCGCCTATTGATAATCCTAACGTTAGAAATCTACTTTTTACCCAAACAGTTTCCCTTAAAATACGAATTTGGAAATAAGCAAATCCATTTGGGTAAATAGCAGAATTCCTAACGTTATTGAAACACTCTTTAGTTGGGCCATAAGAAGCTATGGGTCGTTGACCGACCCGGCCCATGACTCATCGTCCCTCTCCTCTTCACTCTCGCAGCACTTGATTTGCCAGAGCTCAAACCTAAGAAGCACAACCGAACAAAAACGTCGCCGTTTCAACAATGCTTCGTCTCACAAAGCTAAAACCACCATCACCACTGTCATCTTCACCGCACCAACTCATCCAACGCTGCTCCGTCAGCCGCACTGCAAAAGGAAAAGGAAAAGCTGGTCAAATCCTAAAACGTTCCAAAATCACTGTCAAAAAAACCGGATCCGAACCCACACCCGGTGCCCCAACCGGATCCCGGGAGAAACAAGAACGTGAACGCCTCTACGATCAATGCCTCAACGCACCAACACCACTTCGTTTTCTCAAACCCAAACAACGTGCACGCGAAGCTGAACGAGAAAAATTAGGGTTAATCAGCAAAGATCGTCAAATTGAACTTGATATGATGAAGAAGAAAAATGCCAAATTTAGGGTTTCTGAGAAACCAACGATAATCGGAACACCTGGGTTGGATTATATAACGTTAGGGTTAGTGGATGCTGAGAAATTGCCGAAGTATGAATTGACCAAGGAAGATGGGATGAAATTGGCCAAGGAGTATAGTAGGGTTTTGATGAGGAAGCATAGGGCGAGACAAGCGGCGGAGACGAATCTTTTGAGGATGAAAAGGGAGGCTATTGAAGCTTTGCCTGGGGGTTTGAAGGAAGCTGCTTTGGTGCCGGATTTGACTCCGTTTCCGCTGAATAGGTTTATGGCGACGCTTACGCCACCTATTGATGGGTATATTGAGAAGATTAAGGAGGCTGCTGATAGGATCAGTGGGAAGGAGAAGATTAGGTAGATTGGTAGTGTTTGGTATGAGGGTTCATCGCAGGTTAGTGTTGATTTTGATTTGATGTCGTTGTTTGTATTGAATTATGCAAATAAGATGGAGTGAAATTATCGTTTATTGAAGGAAATTCAAATCTTTATTTTTACTGTGTTGTCAAATAGTGACCATTGTGGCATTATAGTGTAGTGGAATTTGAAAAAATCGTGATAGTTTTGTGATAACTATATAGTACAACATGTTTTGTGATAACTATATATGCTGTATGTTTTTTAGTGGAAATTATTGTTAAATTACTTCACTGGCCTAATACATGAAGTCTGAAGAATCTTTTGCTCAACAGAATGTTCTGTCAGTTATGGGTTGTTCATTTATTTTTTTGGTTCATCCAAGTTGGTAGTGTTGAGTTCGAGGTTCGTCGCAGGTTAGTGTTGGTTTTGTTTGTATTGAATTGAAATGAAAAAAAAAATAAAGGGTTTTGATTTGATGTCATTGTTTGTATTGAATCTTGCAAATAAGATGGAGTGAAACTGTCTTTAATTGATGAAATTTCATTGAATATGTTTGTTTATATCAAATAGCGATCATAGTGGTGCCATTATAGCGTAGCAGAATTTAAAAAATTGTCATAGTTTTGCGATAACTATGTAGTGCAATGAACCTATAGACTTAGAACCTAGGAGTGAGCTTCTCTGTAGGTCTCATGTTTGAATCCCCTAGTTGTCAACAATTCCTATGTTTGGTCAGACCATACAAAGCTTTGCTTTAGCTTCAATTGGGGCCGTGCTAGTGGACGGTTGGATTGATCCCCTGGATTAGTCGATCCTTGGGTAAGATACTGAGTTTTCAAAAGAAAAAAAAATCTATGTAGAACAATGTGTTGTCGAGTAGTGGTTATTGTGATGCTATAGCATTGTAGCGAAGAGTGCTGGCTTGTATTGTGAGATAATCGTATGGTATTATGCTGAATTTTAATGCGAAATAATATGATAAATTGTTGTTATCTTAGTTTATTTTGTGTTCTGTTTCTATTGTGGTTGATGCAGCTTCAGTTTTGATAATTTTGTGATTGTGGGTTACTGTGGCTTTAAATTGTTTTTTCTGATCTTTAGATATATTAGACAGATAAAGGTCATTTTCAACTTTAAGAACTTTATTTCCAGGTTTCAGGGAGAGCTCGTTAACTGTAGATGTAGAGGCAAAGGTGTCCATTAATTGAAATATAGCTATTATTTGTCTACTATGATATGTGATTGTATATAATTTCACCAATCCATGAACATCTAGATATAATTACTTCAATTTGAAATAAACTTGATAATGAGGTGTATTTTTGAATCATCCATGGCAAAAGAAGCTTATAGGTGCATGTAAAAATAAACAAAAGCTAATCCCCCTTGATAAAAGAAGTTTCTCTTTTGGTTCTAATTTTTGGTTTCCATATTTTAGAGGAATCGTCAGTTTTATGTGAATAAACCCTGCTAATGCAAGGACCTCAAATAATGTTCTAAAAAACCAAAGTGTGGTGAATATAGTCAGCAACTTTATGAAGTTGGAAGGAATAAATAAGACCTTATGGTTCTGTGATGCAGACTTTTTCTGCTGCATATATGCAAAACTTCATGTAGCTTGCTACCTTATAAGGTTGAAATATGAGTTTTAGTGTGGTATTACCCTCTTGAATTGAAGTTGAATATGTAGTCCCCAAAGAATCATGAATAGTGAGGCTTGAGTAGGAATTAATTTAAACTTAGTAAGTGAACTAATCAACTAATCTATTATAGTTTACACAAATTCATGTAATGGTGTTTGCTACTATGGGCCGAATTATTTATGGCTTTTGATTGAAAATTTACTCAAAATGCTTGTTAACACTGTAAAAATGATGTCTTTTTCTTTCATTGCATGAAATCTGAAAGTTCATGTTAGAATCTGTCATGTCACGTTCTATGTGAATTCGCTGTATACATTCAGTAGGAGACTCAATTTTCAAAAAGATATATTTGAGAGAATAGGAAGGTCAGACGTGTGTTTGTTGCAGATTAGCGGCAAGGAATAATATGATAAGAATTCAAATATCAGTTCTGTTTCTGCTGGGTAATTGATTTTCTGCATATTGAATGAACTCACCATGTAGGATTCATCAAATTAGCATGAAACTTATGTGCTGTCATTTACTGCATTGCCTTAGGATTTCAATAGTAAAATTGCACAATATGCTTGACAGCATGTTTATAAAGGCTTCCAAATTATAGTTATCAATTTTTGCAAAGGTCATTTTTGTTGGTGGGTGTTTCCCTGTCCTGTATTAATTTTTTTTTTTTATCAGAAGAAATGATTAGCGTTGTTAGGAAATTTGGCTTGAGGTTGATTGTTGTAGTTGTTTTGCAGGAATTATGTTTGTATTAATGGCAATAACTTGACATGTCAAAACCTTCAATTTATTGCAATTGTTTGATTTGTGAAATCTTTTAGTGTCTGTCTGATATTAATCTTTCAGTCTTGGCAGTTTTTCATTGTTTATGTTGTATAGTTATCTGTTTTTGAATCAAGCTGTTCACAAGCCTAGCAAATTTTAACTTAGGATGCATGGTCTGGTCAGTAGATAGTGTTAGTGAATCCAGATTCCTTGTGATCACAAATTTACACATCCATTGCCTGCAACAAATCAGGGTTGTCAGATAGAAATTGGACTGTTTGGCTTGAGCTTAGAGTCATGGCAATATCTTGACATGTGAATTCTTTTCATTGTTCTTTTATATGAATACTTCAGTCTTATTGCAATAGCTTGATATGTGAAGTCTAATCATGGGTGTGTGATTTGAATCTCAGACTTGGCAGTTTTTATAGTTTCTGGTGTATAATTATCTGTGTTTTAAGCAAGCTGTTCATGAGCCTGGCAGTTTTCGTATTTTGTGTGGTTTAGTCTAAGATAATGTTAGTAAATCTGGATTCCTTGTTGTCACTAATTTACACATTGACTGCATTCAACAAATCACAATTATTAGAAGGAAATTTGACTGTTCAAATTGTGTTTCTTATTTTTAATCTGTTTAAGTAACCAGAATTTGAGGTGCTTGATTTTCAACCCACTTTTTTCTGTCTGATTATTGTGATTGCTTCAATTGGTCAGTTTCAAAACAAATGATGAATGTTGATGGTAAGTGGTAACTGTATCAACTAATTTGTTTGAATAACAGGTCCTTCTTGAAGGCTCAGAAGCACTTTCTCTTTTTATGTGGGCAGCAATCATGGAACTTGAACTTCATTAGATGGTTGCAGAATCTGAGTTTGTGGAGCTTTTTGAATAGTAAAAGTTGATCAACAGAATGGTAGTTTAGAGTAATAATTCATTAACATCAAATCTTTATTTTCCTTTGGGCAGTAAAAATGAGGAATGATGAGAATTGTGAATGACTCAATCATGTTGGTTGGTAACAGAGTTCATGTTCTGTCTTGATATATTTTGCAGGGTTTATGTCTGTCTTTGCATATTGGCAACATAAAATAGATTGCAGAGTTTATGCAATTAAGTAGGAAATCTAATCTTTAATCATTTTGCGAGTTTGTTTTTGTTGAAAATGATATTTTTTAGTAACAAGTGTGCCTTTGTTCTTAGGTTTTCACTCTTTGATCTTGTATAATTTTTTTTTTCCCTTCTAATATGCTGCCTGAACTCGTATTTATGGATTTTAACAATATACTCTTCAATCTCTATGGAAATCTACACCTCTTTTTTTTAACGACTTCTTTTACCAGCATGAACATGCAGGAATGATCGGCAAAATCATATGTAGTTTTTTAATCTTGTTATTTTAGTCAAAGGATCTATGATACATAAATAAATTGTTAAAATTTGTGATTTAGAATCTGTTTGATTTCGCTTATCTATTGTGAACTGTTTGGGAGAATTTATAAAAACAAATTATGCTAATTTAAAAGCTTCTTTCAATTTGTTTTCATAAGTTTTTTAGTATAACTTACAAAAACATATACAAAATACAATAATTTAACTTTCAGCGTGGTCGTACCATAGTTTTAAAACTCGGACCGGTCATCGACTCGGCGAGGTTACTGGGTCACTGGTTTATTGGTTGAATCATTGGGTCAATGGTTGAACCGCATGACTGAACCGGATTGAACCGAATGACTTGGTCATATGACTCGGTCCTTATATAAAAAAAAATCTACATTTAATCAAATTAAACTAAATGACTCATCTCAAAAATATTGAAAAATCATACATAACAATAATATTTTTTTTTACAGGAAAGACTAATTAATAGTAGACTTTCTACATGGAAAAACCAAAATATAAAAATTATTTTAAAATAAATATCAAAGGCTTTGATTTAATTTATTTTCA
>Ga0315915_1000393_pt1 | contig 43199 bp, 25 predicted proteins | sample MpolbnodulesMG_FD_207738 | JGI IMG/M metagenome (GOLD analysis project Ga0315915, IMG submission 207738) | Medicago polymorpha root nodule microbial communities from Los Angeles, California, United States - branched nodules | ecosystem: Host-associated > Plants > Roots > Nodule | place: USA... | reverse complement strand
AAATTATTTCAAAGGTTCATGCAAATATGTCTCGTTTAGTCTTTTGTCTTTGTAAAAAAATGTTGTTTTTCGTCCTTGCAAGAAGATTTGTTTTTCAAAAAAAGCTATGGGCCCATTGAAGCTACCAACTGTCACTCTAATGATGACATGGCGCATGCTGACTGCACATAAGTGGCCACATGGCATCTGACGTGACATTTCTATTATTAAAAAAATAAAAAATAAATTCAAAAAATATGAAAATTAATTTTTGAATTTTTTTAAAAATAAATAAATAGAAATTTTTATTTTTATTTTTATTTTCGAAAGTCTTGAGATTATATAATTTTCACAATTTTTTTTTCAGATTTTTAATTTTGAAAAAAAAATATAACTTGTTTTGGTTTTATTTTTAAAAAAATTAATAAAATATTTTTAATTTCAAAAAAAACATGAAGATATATTTTTTAAATTTAAATGACGAAAATTAATTTCCATATTTTTTAAGAAAAAAAAATCTGAAAATTAATTTCCTGAAATGTATTTCCAGATTCAATTCAGAAAAAAATTGTAAAATATTTTCCTTCTGAGATTTAATTTCCAGATTTTCGAAAATGTATTTTTTATTTTTTATAAATTAATTATTTTTAATTTCAAAAGGAAACTTTGAAGATAAATTTCCTATTTTTTTAAATCAAAATAATAATGTATTTTTTTTATTTACGAAAATTAATTTTCTGAATTTTTTATTTTTCGCAGAAAAAAATTAAGTTCGAAAATAAAACTATTTTTTTTATTTCGAATTTATTATTCTAATTTTCAAAATATATTTTCTATTTTTTTTCTTTTTAATTTTGAAAATTAAGTTCCATATTTCTTCTATAAAAAGAACTGATTTTTTTTAATTTCGATTTTTGTCTAAGTTTTAAATTTTTATTTAACTGAGGCAAAGTCAAGTGCTTTCTATCAAAGCAAACTAATAGGTAAGTAAGTTTTTTTTTTGTTTTGAACAAATCAAAATGGAATATATTGCTCAAATGAGGATAAACTCACCTCGCACAAGGTGTGCTAAAATGGTGAATTACCCAAAATCTGTTACAACAATCAGACACCCAAGAAAATAGTGTCACCACCGAAACAAAATAAAACAGTTACATGACACCCATACAAAGTAAGGGATGTCGCCACCAGTCATGACTAATAGGTAAATAAGTGACTTAACATCAAACATTAAAAAAAAATTGCGGGACCAAAAGTATTATTAAACAAATGTTAGGACGAAATTCATAAAGAATCATATATGCAGATACCAAATTTGTAGAAACTAAAGTGCAAAACAAAAATCATAATTTTATCCTTAAAAAAAAAATCATAATTTTAAATAAAATAAAGAACCACGATTATATTTTCTTTTTTGAAATAAAAGATGGTTAATGCCCAAAAATGAAAAAGAACTATAAAAGATGGTTGACGCCCACAATTGTCTCTGTAACATGAATGTTAAAATAATTCAGAGAAAATTTAAGCTACAATTAGCTAGCCAATTGATTTTGACTTTTCCTGTGATCATGTCAGATAGAGTTTTTGAGTCACTTTCCACTTGAAGATAATGGAAACCAATCAACAATTGTATTTAAACATAATATAAAATGAATATTTGATGGAGATCAAGACTCCTAATCCAATATCGTAAACTTGTCCTAAAAATACAGAGACTCCTATCGTAAAACTAACCTCGCACAGAGGGAGGGGGAGAGAGAGAGAGATCCATTTGAAATATTATGTTATGAATAATTGATTTTTAGCTTAGTGTATGATTTGTTCCATATTCGGAGGAGTCAATGTTAATTTTAAAAGTGTATAATTGATTTTGATATATTTAGTTGTTCTTTAGTAGAATTGATTTTTTTTTCCATAATAAATTGTGTTTGGTTTGAGGGTCATTGGATCTTTCTCGAGTTCAAGGCAAATCCAACATGAAAATTAGAAGCTAAGAGATGTAGCTTCGTGACAAAACAAACAAAGGCTTAGACTTGAAACTAAAATTTGAAAATTTATTTTGACGTGAGAATGGATTTTTAAACTTAAATTTATTGTTCACATAACATTAATCAATTTACTTACTTTCAATTGAGTCAAAATCTATTTATTCAAAATATTTTTTTCCCATCGCATAATCAAACACAATTATTGCAATTAGGTAGACTTGAATGGAAAACATTAGGCATTAGGTAATGTTAAGTGTAATAAACCAGGTAGATTTTTTGCTTATCCCAAAAGTTGGCATGGTTGAGTTAGGCATTTGGAAAACTATAGTTTTATGAATAAAGCATGTTTCCTTTTGTAGTCGATGGATGGAGGAGCTTATGGTCTTTCAAATACTTTGAGGGATACCATTTTTGTCTTTTGGGGGATGTGGGACTTAGTTGATTAAATTGTCTAGTCTTTATAGTTACCTACGTACTCTTTCTTGCCAAATGTATAAAAGCATGCCAAGATAAAGCCATTTTCCCTACCTTATGTCACATTCTTCAACCCACATAAGGCAAAACATCTTTGACAAAACACAAACAAGAAATCAAACCAAGACTAAGAACAAAGAAATTCACACACAACATACTTCGTTTGTAAGGAAAAATCTTTTGTGCGTTTTGAGATTCTATGCTGAATTTAAAAATCATGCCTTATTTAACAAAAATATTTTCTAAGACATTTGTGTCAAAATGACTTAATTATATTTTTTTATTCTTAAGTTTGAACTATGTACAATTTGATATCGAATAGTTTTCGAGCTGATCAAGTTTCTTTATTTTATTTTTTGTCAAAAAAATTCTCAATTTAATTAAAAACAAATATTTATACTCCTTCAGTCGATTCTCTTTTACTGAAACCTTTTAAGACTATTTTTTTATTAAAATATTTGAGATTTGATGATAATATTTGGATGAAACAATTGTAATAGGTCATATTTTAATTTTAATTTTATTTTAAGAAATGTCATATTTTAAATATAAAACGGTAAATTTTTAGAATGGAGGAATAGGATTTAAAGAGGACAATTTGAGCTTTTTTTATATTTGGAATTAAATTTTATATTTTAATACGTAAGTATTAAGAAAAAGGATTTTTAAAATAATCTAATCAATATAAATTTTGATTTTTTAATAGCTAAATAAATAAAATTAGATTGAAAGACTTAATTATAACAATTGAAAATTGAGGGACTAAAATCACTCGTAGCTCAAAGATAACAAATTATTTATCACGGTTATCTGAATTGTTGGAATGTGAATTTGACCGTGTTGACAATTTATTCACCGTTTTGAGAAGTGAAGGTTCACACATCATCTTCTTTTTGTTATATATTCAATTTCACGCTCGTACGCAGGTTTGTTGGATAGTGCTTGTGATGTGCGTGGCTTGGCTTTAGTGTTTTTAGATCACTTTTGTTGTACATAGACTGTATGTATATTTGTTTGGCTGTTAATAATATAGTTTGACTGGATTATGTCTATGTCCCCAACATTTTGTATTCTCTTTTATTTTAAAATTTTAGGATGTTGCAAAGGGTTTCACATCTGCATCTCATTTGCTTGTTTGAAAGGAAAAAAAAAATCATGCATATTGTTTCTTTTGTTGAAGAAATCATGCGTACATTGTTAATTTGTTCAGTGTTCACCATTGTACTAACTAAGATTTTGTTATGAACTTGTCATATCTGTCAAAAGTTAGTGGATACCACGATCAGGATTTACTAGATGTCTTTTAAGACTATGATAAGGTTTCACTTTTTAAGCAGCAAAATTAAATACAAATATAAAATGATTTTATGTGTTTACAATATATATTTTGATATGTTTGAATTTTATGAAGTAAAATTGATTCTAACTAAATATTCTCTCCGGTCTTAAATGTAAAAACTTTTCATTTTTTAGAGTATATAGGTTTTGTCTCTATAATTGAACTTTCTTTTTGGTGGTTCCTTAATTGAATATGACTTTAAATATATCGGTCATTTGATTTTTATATGATTTTTTTAAGAAGCTAAAGTAGAAACTGAAATTGATATTGGAGATAATTGAACTTGAAATTTTGAGGATGAGCATATGTTAAAGACTCGAGCTAACACCATCATACTAACACTAACGAGTTTTTACGTGAATTATTATATTTTCAATTCTCTTTCAATTATAGCTGTTATTATTAATCGTTTTCCTATCTTACTATTCAAAAGCAAAGACGCTCTCATTCTTCAATTGAACTTTATAATAAACCTATTTTTGGCTATGAAGTGAAGTGGGGTCTAGATCATGTACCTTGTGTTTTGTACACTGATGGTAGCAACAGTGTGTGTTTTCTCACTAAGCAGAAACCAAGTGGGAAAATTGAAGATGTATGGAGGAAAAAGAAAGCCGAAAAACAAAAAGGAACTTGAAACAGGAAAAAGAAAAAGAGAAAAAAAGAAAGTGAAAGATAGAGAAAAAAATATAGAAAAGGAAAAGAAGGTAGTGAGAGAGAGAGAGAAAGCAAAGAAAGAAAGCGAAATGTGAGAAAGGAAAAAATGTACATAGCAGATGATTTCTTTCTTTTTCTCACTCTCTCTCTAAATGTAAATTGTGTTGGTCTAATTAACTTTTGCTTTTTCTATTGTCATGGAATCTTTAAAAATTGGAAGCATCCCCATGTAACAAAAAAATGAGCAAGTAGTATTGATATGGAAAATGAGTTTTTTTGGTACAAATATATAATTTCTAACCATGGTTCTTTAAATTTCTTAAAGAATTAAAGGTTCATAGTACATGTACAAGTACTAGATGTTGTATTCATGCAAAGTTAAATAGGTGGAGCTCTCATGAAGGTTATTTGCAAAAAAAAATTAAGATACATTACATGTCACCAATAAAGAAAAAACATTAAGAGCATCTTCAATAGTTATCCTCCATCCTATATATAAGAAAAAGTTTAGTCAATAAATATTAATGTATTTGAATAAACTTTAGATCAAATACATCAATTTTTGTTGATTTAATTTTTTCTTATATATAAGATCGGATTCAGATGTAATTTTTTTTTTAGAAATTCATTTTTAGTTTCATGCACTATGATTAGGTGATCTCACAGCGCCATAGCATATGCAACTCATATGCATTATGGTCAAATGGTAAAAAAGTTTAGCAATTTTTAAGCAACTCACATTATTATACTCACTCCGTCCCAAAATATAATTAAAAATTGGTCATCAAAAGTTAATGCATTTGGTTTAAAATTTGTACCAAATACATCAACTTATGTTGACTTATTTTTACTTACAATGCATTGAATGAATAGAGTTATTTTATTATTGAATTTTTTATTACATGATGTATTTATTGGCAAATGATTCTATACATTGAGCTACTATGAACTTGCCTATAACTAATCACTCTAAACATTGCACTTCGTTACTTAACAAGCAAGTAAACTCTATGGAATAATGTTGTACCTTGTTTTTTATGTATTGAATGTGTGATTGATGAAAGAAAATGAATGTTTCATTTTATCACTACCATAACAAACTTAATGCATGTTTGATATCATAGTAGGTTGTTAGACTTACGATGAACATTGCGATTTTGCAAAATCACGACCGTTTAACATGATCTAGGAAATTCACTGTAATATCATACACACTTATAGATATTTCTTAATAATATAGCAATCGCAACATTTATTACTTCCATCCAGCCTCCTCCACTGCAAACACAGAAAACCAACAGTTTTGTAATTCAGTTAGAATTTTTTGTTGGTTACAAGTAATTCGGTTAGAATGGTTTGACAGGTCGGTCTTGACAAATGTTGAATTGAAGTTTTGGTTTTACCACTTCTTTAACAATTAAAATCTCTTGAATACAAAATGCATTGCAAAAAGACAAAAACATTTTTACCGGCATAACGGTCTTTGGGAGTGTTCCATTTGTTGAAACAAAAATCTAACTATCAAAACAAAAGCAAAAAACACAATTTTATTTTAAGAAAACAAACAAGAACCTAATTTTAATTCTACCAAAAGATCTGCTCAAAATTAAATAATGCGACTTTTAATTTGGTGATTTAGGCGAAACACGTAGGAATTAGAGTTTGTAAGAAAAACACCATAGAAATAAGAATGATAAAGAGATTAATTTAATCACGTTTAAATTTTTTAAATTATATTATTTATTTATTTATAAAAAGACTTTCTAATTTAATAGAAATAATCGTAAGTAAGAAAAAAATTAATTAATGGTTATTTCAGTCATAAATCAGGCCGGATATTATTATCAGCTATGCCGAGCACATTCTCAACCACTTAGTTATTCCAAACTCAATTTATTTTCATTGATTATTTATTTATAAATTTTAAATGCTCTTTTTTTTTGACAGAAAATTTTAAATGCTCTTAATTATCATTTAATATTCTATTAAAAAATTGTACATGAATCAGTAGATACTAATTAAGAGCATTTAAAATTTATCAAACAATAAAAGACACTAATTACTCATAAACTTAACGGGACATGCTTCAAGTAACAAAGGCTACAAAAATATATCGACGTTCCTGAGTAGGCATAAACTATAGTAGCAGTAATAAAAGAACTTATAAGTGATCCTCGTGAGCTTAATTCAGTTGATAGGAATATTGCATATTATATATAGAGTTGGAGTTTGAACCTCGGACACTTCACTTCTCCACAATTAAATTGTGTGAGCTCTAGTCACTAGGCTACTTGATAAAAAAAAGCACTTACAAGTATCTTTTTGATAACTTTTCGGTTCTTAGAATATTTCGTTTTTTATGGAACTCATTAATCACTTGAGCTCAAATACAAGTGTTTAGGAAGAAAGATCTGCAACATTCTAAATAGGTTAAAATTAAAGAGGGAAATATTGGGTTCGATTCCCAGAGAGAACAACGCTTGCCTAGTTTCCATGAGCCGGATTAGTCACCCATCTTTGGTGGGTCGAAAACCGGTGCAAAAGCAACAAAAAATAATAATTAAAGAAAGTACAAAAAAATTGGGGACATAAAACCCGACTCAATGTAAACAATAAAAAAAACAACCCAGATGGATAAGAAAAAAATCAGGATATATAAAAACCATCAATCCTAATTTGGTGCAATCAACCAGGCACTGCTACTACAATCCAGCACACCGCGTACGATGCGAAACCAAATTGCAAAAAATAAATAAATAGAGGTGTATAAATTAACATCACAGTGATATGATCTGACCGGTAACACAATAGCAAATCCAATTTCCTACAATCTACCGCCAGATAACAAAACTTTCGACCATTTCTACCCACGACTATTTCTAGCCTATCAGACCGTTATAGGTTTCAAAGACCAACCACAAACGAACCAAATCGATATTGCATATCCACAACCATGACAACCTACCGGTCATCGTCGTTGAGAAGCCACAACCGTGATTTTGAAATAGTAACCATGCTCTAACATGTTTTACCATAACAGCGGAGTGGCGGCAACCCACCACCCGTCATCGTGTTGGAAGGTCTTCTTCCAAGGATGAAGCTTGACTCGGGTAGGGACTGCTAAGTCCGCTACTTTGGTTTGGAAACCTCCAGAGGTGCCGCGGTAGACGCCTTTCACCGAAGATTCTATTCAGTAGCCCGCAAAGTAACCTATATGGAGCTTGCAGCGGGTGAGCAGAACCTCACGAGAACCGACGAAAACAATCTCGCCTGAACTCACTCCAATCTTCGTCTACGAAACAAAGAACAAGAAACCACATATTTGAGTCGAGAAACCACATATCTTAAAAGAACCAAAATGGTTCGCGCGACAGAGCAAACAAGCTCACCGGTGACCACTTGAAGCAGTCTCAGAAATTGACGCTGAAAGGAGAGTACACACCATGTGTCAGTAACAGAACGAGACCGCAATTTTCAGCACCCACCAGAGAGCACCGACCAGCAACATGACCTCCAAGAGATCTGGTAGGAGGTGGTGCGGGTGGCTACCACCAACCGTCACATCACCTACCTGTCGTAGTTACATCGAAGAAGAATGAGGTGTTGGATTGGAATGGAAGGGTGGCACGATGAAGTGTTTAGAGAGAGGACATAACACTAGTTTTTTCAGGAGAGGACATAATTGTTTGCCCCTTCCTTCCCTTCTTTTAATTGTTCTTTATCGTTTTACAATGATTCGATCTCAAACTCATATTGCCAACATTGAAGAGCTAATTTTCAACCAAACGACTTCAAGGGAAAAGGATTAACTCTTCTCTATCTTAAGTGTCATGTGTAAATTATTTACTTCCAGAATATTCCTCAATTTAAGTGTCATGTTTGCCTCATCGATATAATGTCATGTATGTTTAGTTTTATGGTGACACTGATTGTTTTGAATGAATTGATTTTGTAAATTTGATTACGATTAAAAGTAAATTGAATTTAAGTTAATGTGACTTTTATTTGGATACTTATTGTAATAGTGAGTTGAACTTTGTATTTGTGCCAAAAATCAATTTTAGAATTAAGTGTTAGTTTGGTAAGAGATAGTTTTGAGTTTATAAATTATAACTTATGTCTTTGAAGCTCATCTAAAAAAGTCATGTTTAATAATAACCACTTTATCACGAATTTATAACTTCGTTTTGAGTTTATAAATTATAGTTTATTGAACTTGTAGCTTATAGCTTATCACAGTTTATCTCAATTTTACCCTCGGAATCTTAATTGAAAAAAAATTAAATATTCATTAAATATATTACTTTTATGTCATTCATATTTATAAACTAGTTTCAACAATTCATTTTACCAAAACTACAAATTCAATCAGCTAGTTTATCCATTATCAACCACTAATTAGCCTATCAGTTATTCATTATAAGTTCATCCGCTATAAGTTAACTTATCAATTATTCATATTTTTTATTAAACAAATTTTAAAAACCACAAATCATAGCTTCAAGTAGAATCAATTCAATATAAAAACAATCAAACATGTTAGAACCATCTACACATTTCTAATCAATCTTATCCCTTCTAAAGATGAAACCAATCATACACATCATCTAAACCAAGCATCCTTATGTCTCATATTTTAAATCATTTTTGTAGTTTCACACAATTTAAAACATATAATTCATTTTGTATAAAAAAATTAAAAATTAAAAAAATATACAATAATAAATAATTATTAATGTTTTATTGATAGTACTATAAAAAGAATTATAATACGAGACAATTATTTTTTTAACTAAGTTATACTAATTTGGAACACAGTAGCAAAATACAATTTTCTTAAAAAAGTGATAAATTCTAAAACTATAATATTTGTTTGTTTTTAGTGATGTAGTATAATTATAGTAATATTTTAGTTAAAGCAAATATAATATTTATGCCGGTGGTGCATTTTATATTTTGATTTCACACAGCAGTTTCTTTCTTTTTCTTCCTGTTGAGTCCCCAATCACACAGATTCTCTCTCTTCACTTTTTCTCTGTGTGTGTCCGTTGGAACTAAACACTTCTCTTTCTCTCTCTCAAGACTCAAACACACACTCTCACTCTTTCATTCATTTCTTCATTCTCTTCACTCCCATCACCTCTCTTCAGAGAAAGAAACAATTTCACAATACACCCCCCATTTTCTACTCATTCTTCTCTCACTCACCGTAACATGACCACACTCTTTTCTATCATACACCCCCATTTTCTGTTATGAATCCCCCCAATCAACAACAACCGCCACAAATTCAACCACAACCACCACCGCAACAACAACCACCACTAATTCTCCAACCAAACCGCCCCTCCACCTCCTGCGAAACTCACCCACAAGAAGTTTTCACCGGCTTCTGCCCTTCATGCCTCTGCGAACGCCTCGCCGTTCTCGATCCAAACAACACCTCCACCACCTCCTCCACCCGTAAACCTCCCACTTCCTCCACTGCCGCCGCCGCTCTTAAAGCCATTTTCCGTCCCTCAACTTCCCAACGCCGTCCTCCAACTTCCACCACCACATCCTCATCACTCTTCCCGGAACTCCGCCGCACTAAATCCTTCTCCGCCTCTAAAAACGAAGGCTTCTCCGGCTCATTTGAACCTCAGCGAAAATCCTGTGACGTTCGTGGTCGTAGCACTCTCTATACTCTCTTCAATCAAGCAGACGAACGCAAAATCGCTAAACCTCAAGCTCAAGAGCTTGAAGCTTCATCTTCAACTGTTCAGAAACCGTTCATTGAGTCTGAAGAAGAAAACGAAGACGAAGAAGAAGAAGATAACATTGTAGTTGAAGAAGATTCAGACGAAATTAGGGTTATTGAGCCACAGATACAACAACAACCACAACGTGAATTATCAAATGTGATTGAAGAAACTTTTCACGAAATTGTTGAAGAGGAACCAGAGATTATACCAGAGCCAGAGATTGTTTTTACAGAAGAATCATTGAAGCCGATGAAGGTGCACATGGATCTAGATTCACAACCGAAGAAAAACTCCGGTCGAGATTTGAAAGAAATCGCCGGTAGTTTCTGGTCCGCGGCGTCGGTTTTCAGCAAGAAGCTTCAGAAATGGAGGCAGAAGCAGAAAGCGAAGAAAAGAGGTCCACGAAACGGTAGCGTTTCGGGTTCTTCAACGCTTTTGCCGGTGGAGAAACCGATTGGTCGGCAATTCCGGGAAACACAGTCCGAGATCGCGGATTATGGCTTTGGCAGGAGGTCTTGTGATACTGATCCGAGGTTTTCGCTCGATATTGCTCGAATGTCGTTCGATAATGATCCGAGGTATTCGTTTGATGAGCCTCGAGCTTCGTGGGATGGTTACTTGATTGGGAAAACGTTTCCAAGAGTGCCTTTGCCTACTATGCTATCTGTGGTTGAAGATGCTCCTGTTCATGTTCAAAGGACCGATTCACTTATACCCGTTGAGGAGCCACCGGTTTTGAATGAGAATGGTGAAGAGATTAATGTTAATTTTCCGGGGAATCAAACGCAGACGAAAGAGTATTATTCGGATTCATCGACTAGGAGAAGGAAGAGTCTTGATAGGTCTAGTTCCATTAGGAAAACTGCTGCTGCTGTTGTTGCTGAGATGGATGAGCTGAAACCGGTTTCCAATGCTAAGGTTACTCCTGCTACTGCTAGTGTTCATGCTAGTGCTAGTGTTAATCCTGTTGTTAATGCTAATGTTGGTGTTGATTATTTGTTACATGGTCAAAAAGTTGTGGATAGGGATTTGAGGGATTATTCAAATAATTCGAATTCTAATTCGAATAATTCGTTGAGGGATGATTGTTCCGAGAGTTTTGAATTGGGGGGTTTTAGAGATAATGGTTCTGTTGTCGGGAGTAATAATGGTGGTGGTGATCGGAAAGGAGGGTCAAAGAAGAGTTCGAGTAAATGGAAAGCTGCATGGAGTATTTGGGGTTTTATACATCGTCGGAGTGGAGGGAATAATAATAAAGAGGAGGAGGATGATAGGTATAGTAGTAGAGGAGGAAATGGTAATGGGGTGGAGCGTTCTTACTCGGAGTCATGGCAGGAGTTTAGAGGCGAAAGGAATGGGGATGTTAGAGGTGGTGTTGGAATTGGTAGTATTGGCGGTGGTGGTAATGGTTTCGATAGGAAGATGTTGAGGAGCAATAGTAGTGTGAGTTGGAGGAATGCGCCGAGCATGGGAATGGGTGGAGGCGGAGGAGGAGGAGGAGGAGGAGGAGGAATTTTTGGCGGGAGGAAGAGTGATGTTAATAGCAGTAATGGGTATCTTGGCAGAAAAGGAAGGGATGAGTTTGTGTTGGAGAGGAACAGGAGTGCGAGATATTCTCCTACCAACAGCATGGATAATGGTGGTCTCTTGAGGCTCTACTTAACGCCCAGTGGCCGGAGAAACGGTGCCTCGAAAGGAAGGTCCAATCAGGCTCATTCTATTGCTAGAAGTGTACTTAGGTTGTATTGAAAGGAAAAAAAAACAAAAAATTGAAGTTCCATAAAATGTTCTTTGGTTTCATGCTGTTGCATTTGCTGCATTTTCTTGTGTAAAATTCACACATGGCTATGTATTCTTCATGGTTGGTTGGTTGGATTGGATAAAAACACCCTGCATTTTTCTTTTACTGCTATCAGCTATACTGCTTCTTAGATTATATTAGATTAGATTACTCTCAATAACAAGTATTATTCGGCGTTTCTTTCTTTTCCACTAACCATACGCTGATCATGATGTTGCTTGTGGGCTTGTGAGATTAGTCTCTACACTAGTGTCACTGGTTTGTACCCTAGTGTCACTGGTTTGTACCGAACAAAATATGTATATGTTGATGATGTTAATTAAATGAGTCTTATTTTTTCCGCTCCATAGTGTTGTGTATGTTTGGACTCGCGGCAATAAAATCTCGGCAAACCATTGTAATTTTACAAAAATCACACTTTTGAGCATCTACAATGTCACATTGCACAAACCCAGTGTGTGATACCATACATGCGCATTCTTTTCTTTTATTTCCTGAAAAAGGCCCGGGAATATGGTATGGCAGTATGGTGCCACTGAAAATTGTGCTCTAACTTTGGACAGGATGTGTTTTATTTTTGTGTCTTTATTCTGCAAAAGGTTATCTGATTGGTGCAATGTTGGGAGGGTTTATAATTTGGGAGCATTTTAACTTGAATTTTTGGAATGTTATGGATTCCTGCAAAAGTGATAACAAGGTGGGCTCATGCCACCTGGTTTTGCTGCTTGTCATAAGTTGTAGTTTTGAGTACAACACGATAGATATCTGTTGTAGTCGAGAGTGCTTTTTTCTTGCTTAGTTGGTATCAATTAATCAAACTTTATTTACATGTGACTTACTTCAGACAATGGTCCCAAACAAAACATTACCTTATTAGCTTTGTGTTATATCAATATATTCATTCATACCTTTATGTCTATTCCTTGCTGGCTTGTGTGATGGAAAGGTAAATTTGAAGCTTAAAAAATTCTCTGCAGTTTATGAGCTCTACAGTGATTCAATTATGTATTGCAAATTTCTGCAATCTTGTCTCTTGGTATTTTTAATACTGTTTGGATTTTGTTACTGTTCTTCTGAGAAGTTGATTTATTTTCATTTATACGTACACAGTTACCTCAATGTGATGTTTTTTCGGCGTTGTTATTTTAGTGATGCATGGGCCTTGAAGACACTGAGTTACTGAACAAGTGTTTTTAACATTGTGGAAAAGAACAGTGGTTAACCGTAAGAATTAGGGTGTTTTTGGTTTCATGGTAAATCAGGGTGATCCACTGTGATTTTACAAAAACTACAAAGTGTAGCTTTTAGAAAATCACGGCGGGTCGTCGTGATTTTGACATACCCACCATGATACCAAACATAGATTAAAGTTTATGTTTGGTGTCACTAGATGTGACTACGGTAACACTTTGATTGTGACGAAACTACTAAGTGTAAGTTCTACAAAATTATAGAGATTTATTGCGATTTTGTCAAACTCATCGTCTAACAGACAAACACTAACTAGAAATATTAAGTAATGAGAAGGTTTTTCCTGGTCTCCCTGCATGTAGAAAAAGAACAATTTTGTAGATTTTTAATGTTGTGGAGCTACTATTTTATTTGAAACTAGAATATGTTGTTGCATGTGGTATGAAAGGTCAACATCGTTTGAAGCTTTATATGATTTTCATTAATGTAGAGATTTGTTTGGTATATTTAAAAAATAGAAGGAATCTACTCCTTTATTCTTTTCTAAAAATATTATTGTCTCTAATTATTTGCTGTTCTTCATACATACTTCAATACTTCCTGTATCCTGTATATTTTATACTATTTTCTTTTGATGAATCAGGAATATTTTCAGTTACTTTACTTTCAAATGAAAAATGTCTTTGCTGGCATTGGTGTGCTTGAACATTTTAGAATTTATTGGGTTGTTCAATTGCTTCTTTTTATTTGGATATTATAGACTCTACTATCAGAGCATGCAGTTTATGGAGCATTTTCTATGGTAATTTGTTTAAGGAATTTGTTGAGTTTCATTCCAGTGGTTCTCACAATGTCACATCATTCTTATAGAATTTATACACAGTTTGCTATAATGATAAAAAAAATTACGCAAACTCTTGAGCAATCTCATTTTAATAGTTCTTGTTTGCATGCAACATTTTTTTTTATTCTAATGTTACCGTATGTTAAATAACCTACTTCCACAAAAGATGCAATCCACTTTTCAACATCAGATTTCTCCAATGGGTAAAAAAGTAAAATAAAGATATGTTTATTCTCTTATAAAATCATGTTGGATACCCATTTTGAGATGCTTTTAAAAGATGAAAAATCAAAATTAAGAAGCAACATCAAGCGACCTTCATCAACACTTTATCCAATTCACTAACATGGCGGGATTGCCTAGATCCACACATATGTTTTTTAAAATTATCTGGTTTACTTCTGTTTGGGTAATTTGGAAGGAAAGGAATGACCGTGGGTTCAACAATAAGGCATCCGTTTCCTCAATACTCATTGAAAAGGTCAAACTGACATCTTTTTTGTGGCTGAAATCGAAACAGGTTACGTTTACCTTTAGCTATCATGACTGGTGGAATCAACTGCTCCTCTGTATGGGCGTCCACTTGTAACTGTTAATTTTTTCACCTGTTTTTGCATTTTGGCAGTTGTGCTCTATTTTAGCACACTATTGTACATACTCTTTCGTGATCCCCCTTTGCACGCCTTGTGCGGGGTAAATCACCGTTGTTAATATATAGCATTTTTGTCTGTTCAAAAAAAAAATTAAGAAATAATTATACATACAATAGATACATTAAATACACCACTAGTTTTTCCTATTATCCTCTATACATACATTTGAGAATGTTTAAAATGAACAATACACATGGCATATCAAAATCATATTTAAAAAAAAAGTTGCATGTGGCAATGTAAGGTTGAATCATAAAAGTCATAGTCCAATTACACAATTTAAGACAAACTTTCTTTTTGATGACACCATTTATGACATACTAAACTAACAAAGTATAACCAACAATCCAATAAAAATCTTCAACAACAAAATTTTGAAAAATAATCTAACTAAATAATTATATAAAATGACATAATTTCAAAATTAAAAAACTAGAATTATAATTTATTAAATCTTTTGTCAAAATTTTTTTTTATTAAATCTGCAAAAATATATGTTTTTTATTTATATGATATATTTTGCATTGATTGAAAAATTACAATCTCAAATGGCTACATTTCTTCTTACAAATGAATTTTTTGTTTTTTTTTGTCAAAATAAAAAACTAATAAATAATATAAATATCAACAAAAACATAGAGGGAAAGCATTTTTCAATAATAATAAATATCTTTGAAATAAACAAGAGACTATTATTTTTTAATAAAACTATATGTTTGCCATTGATAAATAGAAAAACATACGGGGCAAATTTTTATCAAGAGAAGGAAATACAAGACTTCGGATGGGGGCCAAAGACCTGAACCACTAAATCAAAAAAGCAAAACCCAGCAATCCTCTATACATACATTTGAGAATGTTTAAAATGAACAATACACATGGCATATCAAAATCAAATTTAAAAGAAAAGTTACATGTAACAATGTAAGGTTGAATCATAAAAGTCATAATCCAATTACACCATTTAAGACAAACTTTCTTTTTAATGACACCATTTATGACATACTAAACTAACAAAGTATAACCAACAATCAAATAAAAAATTTCAGCAACAAAATTTTGAAAAATAATCTAACTAAATAATTATATAAAATGACATAATTTCAAAATTAAAAAACTAGAATTATAATTTATTAAATCTGCAAAAATATATGTTTTTTATTTATAAGATATATTTTGCATTGATTGAAAAATTACAATCTCAAATGACTACATTTCTTCTTGCAAATGAATTTTTTGTTTTTTTTTTGTCAAAATAAAAAACTAATAAATAATATAAATATAAACAAAAACATAGAGGGAAAACATTTTTCAATAATAATAAATATCTTTGAAATAAACAAGAGACTATTATTTTTTAATAAAACTATATGTTTGCCATTGATAAATAGAAAAACATACGGGACAAATTTTTATCAAGATAAGGAAATACAAGACTTCGGATGGGGGCCAAAGACCTGAACCATTAAAGTTAACTTAATCTTTTGTAGTTATGTACATGTAATTTGATTTTTTTTTTATGTTTGTATTCCCTCTATTGTTTTAGTTAAAACAAATGTGACATGCATACTTTTCATCGCCAACTTTGATCGTCTTCGTTAAATTCTACGTATGTAAAACTGTATATAAAGACAAACTATAAAATATGGTATATTTCTGGCATCTAAAAATTTAGTTTAACACACTAGTACATAAAAATGCAAAAGGAATTTATAACAAAAGACGGGAAGTAGTAGTTCCATGTCTAAGACATCAACACTCACTTAGTAATGGTATCATTATGTGCACTCATTTTGTATATAAATTTCTATATAATGGTATCATTATGTGCACTCATTTTGAATATAAATTTGTATATACAAGCCTAGATAAAGGTCTTACTTGTACCCTTGAAGTATTTTTGTATAATTTTAGCTATTATGTTAGGATGGATACGTGACACTCAACCTCTAAAAATACTATAATAATCATATTTACTAGGTTCAAATACAATTTTAACCCCTGTTATGGTTAGAACATCGTAAGAAACTCCAATATTTAGTGGTGAAAGTTCTTATGATGTTCTAACCATGTCTAAAAAAATTAGAAAATGGAATTTGATCTGTGAGTATATGCATACAAAGAACAAAATTGTAATTTTGTACATTTTGGTTGAAAAATCAAAATAAATTGAACTTAGTCAAAATGCCACAAAATTGCAATCAAAGTGACTTGTTGGGGTATAAGCACTACAGACGATAAGGTTAGGCAAAATGGGTTAGTTTTTGGACAAAGTGTGACGCATACTACGAGCCACTCATCACACAAGAAGAAGGAAAAATAGGGTGTTCAACTAGTGTCTATGATACGACGTGTGCTTTGAGCTGCGAATTGCACCACAACAATAAATTTTGAAATGCAAAACCATTGTCCATCACGCGATGCGCTGAAGCTTGTACGCGTCGTGCAACTATTACAGAAAATCAGGGTTTCACACGCCTACAAATACGAAGACCTTGTCTCATGAGAGAAAGGCAAAATCGCAATTTAGGAAGGTTAATAGTAATTAGAGGCATCCTGAAGGCGAGGAATCAACCAACAACTATTTCAATTCATGTATTTCTTTTCATATACTTTTGTTTATGTTTAGAATAACACGAGGAGCTAAAATCCTAGGGTTAGGTCATGTAAAGTGTTAGGTTATTACAGAAACGATTAAAGTAAAATTAAAGAGCAAATGAACAGTGATAAGGAATTGGCTATTTATTGTATGATTGAAAAAGATTTACAGAAGATTGAAGAATCTAACTACCACAGAGCATATCTTCTATGGAGTGGTTAATAGCTCTCCATCCAATGATTACGAAATGGTTCTCAAAGTGACTTCCTATAACTTTTCCCTAATTATTTATAGATACAACCTAACAGAATTGGTTAAGACCAATTCTCTCTCTGCCACCTCAAGGTTTATCACGTATCATGTGTGCCTCTCTTCCCACTTCTAGAATAAACCTGCCAAGCCTTAGCTCCACTACGCCCAGTATGGTTTGTCACTTCGAGCTCTGGCCCATCTTCATTCATATGGCTCCTAACCACACCCTTTTCATTCATATGGTCCCTTACATAGAGGAATATCTATGTAATTGTTTGAACTATGTAATCTATTGGTTTATCTGAATAAAATTACTCTATTTATGTTATGATCCGTTTATAACCTGTTCTTAGTGACTTTTGTGCGTCTACAAATTTTCATGAAATGATCCGATCTCAACCGACTGCTAACCCCGGTTGTTGGATTTGCACTAGTTATTATTCGTTCTAATTATTATGTGTTTCTATTTAACTTCCCCCAAATAAACTTGTTCCTAAAAGTCGTCATGAAGTCCACATTACTTAATACAATCCAATGAATTTAAGTTACTAACAATGGTTGCTAAATTGTTTGATTTATCTTTAATTGTTCTAGGTTAATTAGTAGGAATTGGTTATTGTAGATTAGTGACAATTTTGGCACGTATTCACTCATTCGGCTTAGGAATATGGGAAATTCTGATTATAAGAAGAGGGTTGGTTTTCAAACACTTTTGAAGTGCAAGGCTTTCATCGTAAAAGGATTATAGGTCCAACATGAAACTAGCTACTATGATCAAATGTCTTGAAAACTTTATTTTATTTGGAGAATTGTAAGAATCGCTGGGATTCTAAAGATCTCAAAAGAACTTCATTTGAAAAAATGGAGTTGATAAAATTTGAAGAACCACAAGGATTCTAATGATGTCCAAAGAATCTCACGATTCTAAGGATAGTGGAAATTCAATAACGACAAAAATATCCATTTTACTTGGATAGCAACTGTGCTTAGTTGTAAGTGAAAATGGTTCATATACTTTGACGGTTTGACCATTTGATCATATAAGTTAGTTTCCATTGACTAGAAGAAAAAAAATACAATTCCATATACAAAAGAGTATATTAAAAAAAAACCTTGAAGAAGGAGAAATTTGACACTATAGATGAATAGATTATGTTATTCTAACTATGACGATCACTTTAACATTGACAAATAGATTTTTTTTTTGTTGAGACAAACACTTATTTTATGTTAGACTAGATTAATATTTCACTACAAAAAAAAAAGTCTAAATTAATATTTATTGCATTTTTCATTTGAGACTTGTTTACGCTATAATAGATTGATGTTTTTCTTAAAACTTTTGGATAGGTTTTTATTGAGTCTCGTTTATTTTAACATATATAAATGTAAAAAAAATAGTTTTTTTGTTGTTTACATATCATTCAATGTGAAACTTTTGAGCAATCTAAATATTATTTTTTTTGAGCAATCTAAATATTTATACCCCTGTTTTATTTAAATATGTATTTGTTTTTATTATGTTTTTAGAAGTATTTACAAGATAATTACAAGATAATTAAGTAAATGATGAAGAATTAGTGGGAAAAAAATGCAGTTAATGAAGTCTTGATGACCAATATGATCCATTTATGTTAGTAGAGAGCTTCTTCAATTCAAAGTAAATAGACAATGAAAGTGTAACAATCAAATTTTGCTTGCAGAAGGATTTTTTCCACCATAATGTGGTTGTGGATAATCCTTACATTCGGTGTTACCCATGACTTCTTGTAGTTACATATGATTTTTTACTATGGGCAATGACATAATTTCTTTTATTTATTTTCTATAGTGACTTAAGTGTAAGTACATTGTCATATTCTTAGCATCATGACTCTATTTAAAATATATTTTTGTAGTATACAAGAAATAGAATATCGATAAATGAGTCAACAATACTAAGTTCTTTATAATATATGACAATTAGAACTATCTTTACGTCATATCAAGGTTCCTTGTTAAACACCTTGTTTAGATCTAATTAACCAGTTAAAATCTTTAGGCCAATCACATATTCATCATTTTTTTTTGTTACAACTAAACTCTTCTAAGACTTACTATACTCTATTTTGTAATCGTTACAACTGCTCAACCTAAATGATAGTTTAAATTTGATAACCTTGCTTAAGGATGTGTCTCTCTTTTTCATTTATAGGAGATTTTCATCAAGTATCAACTAGAAAGCTCAAATCTCTAGTTTAGTCACCAAAGAACCGTAAACCAGTTCACCTAAAGTGTTCAACAATCTATAGGGCTTCAAAACCATTTCATAAAAAAAGCACAAAACATATGACAATGACACAAAATTGTACAATAACATCTAACATATATGCACAACCATTATTTTTATTATTTTTTAGACATTATCACACGATTGCACAAAAATGTATGGAGTTACGAAAACATAGCAAACACATAACATACGTCAGCCTAATGAAAAATACAGGCTTCGATACCACTAATATGACACCCTAAACCCAAAAATACTTATTACATAAATTATTCAAAAATATGTAAGTTTTTTTTTATCAATGGTAGTAACAACCAAATAATATACAATTCATAATGGTAATACAAAAATGTTGCAGACTATATTAATTTTCATGCAAGATAATATATCACATCATCACCATAAATAATAACTTAATATCATCATCCAAAATAAATTATTTTGACTTCTTAAAGGTCTTACAATTATCCTCATAGTAAAATAATATATGTAATATTTTCTCGAGATCCAATGAAATAAATGAAGACCAATTATTCATCATTGATGTTACAATATTGAAGTCTTCAACCCTATTTAAATATAAGAAATAATATGATAAAATTTCAAGAAAATCATAATGTGGGTGAGAGAATAATTATCCATTTTATTCTCCTCAACAAACACCTTGATGCTACACAGTCCTGTTTTAAGGATAGTCTTCATGTAGTTCATTAAAAAAAAACATGTAGAAAACAGAGAGTAAGATATAATCCAAGTCACTTAAAGCGGTATAACAATATGAATAGATAAAACAAACATAAAAAGAAATTTACTTACTGATATTCAATTTTCAAAAACTATAAACTTGAATCCTATCTCCTTCATTTATTCACCCAACCCCAATTTATCTCTTTATCTCTCTAGAAATAGTTCCCCAATATCTCTATCTCTCTCTAGATTTTTTTTAACTAAAAATACTTTTATCCAAATAAATATTATTCTAATTAAGATGCTGTCGATATCTTGGTATTAGGGGGTTTAATCCAAGAGGTTGATAGTTTGTTTTTTCTCTCTTGGTAAAATGGTGTTGCCTTAAGCCTACTATGCCTATTTGTTGTTTTCAAATTTCTTTAATCTTTTACTCAGTCATTTTAATGCCCTAATAAAGTTCTCACTCATAATTAGAGTTTTCAATGTTACATGAGCCTTTTGTTGCCAATTATTTTCTCTCTTGGTAAGGTGTTGTTTCCTTAAGCCTACTATGCTTATTTGTTGTTATCAAATTCCTTTAATATTTTACTAAGTAATTTTAATGCCCTAATTGGGTTCCCACTCATAATCAGAGTTTCTAACGTTATAAGGGCCTTAATAGACTTTTGTTGCCAATTATTTGTAAGTCTTTAATTCTCTATATCTAATCTATGTAAGTTGTTGAAGACACCTCATCATATGATGTTTTCAGCTATGTTATCGCGTCTTTTTCTTGTCATCTGAGGACATGTAGAGGTTTTAGAGTGGGTTACTCATGGTGTAGAAAATGTTTTTAATTTAGGTTGTTGTAATTTGTTTTTTCCCTAACCAGGCTAGTTTAATGTGTTTTGAGTCCTTTTAATATAAATCATGGTATTAGGACAACCAAGACATCTCATTAAAAGTATCGAAGTTCAAGAATCAAGTTGAATAAAGAATATGTAGACAAAAAATATTTTAAGGAATTCCGTCCCAAATCCCAAGCTCATATCAACGATGAAAATCAGATGAAAGATGAAGAAAACAAAGGAAACCGCCTCTGGTCCATGTGCCCCACGCACTGACCCATGCGCCTTGCACATACTTAAGTTCTGGGATAAAGTTTGCTCCCTAGTTTCTACTACCCACATGTTGTTGAAAAGTTTTTTTTTTCTTTTCTGCCATGCGCTTCGCGCATTCTGTGTGCGAATTTTTCCCTATTTAAATCGTGTTTTGACCCAAAAGTATTCCTTCAAAAATCTGACGGTTCAGAAGCTAAGGAATGTGACCACAACAACAAAAAGGGGTGTTTTTCAACCCCATTCCATTATTTATTGTGAATATTCACTTTCTTATGATGTGTTTAGTTACCAAGAGTAAATAAAAACTTTAGGTTAAGATTCAAAGATGAACCTCTATTATATGTTGGATATTTTACCAGTTTATAACATGCTCTTTTATCAATGCTATTTGTATTATGTTGATTCAATATAAACCATTCTTCATGATTTTCATATCATTTGATCTTGAATCAAACTTAGGTAAGAACTTCGATTAAGTTTGCCTTTTGAACCAGAACTGTTTGGCTTGTATCAACCATGTTTCACCATTACTTGTGATTTCTTTGCGAAATAATCAGTATGGAAAATCCATAATTTATTTCATTGATGTTTTCATGTTTTGAATAAAATATAGGTCTCAACTAAGTAAGTAGTTATATTGATAGAACGACCGGAAAATTGTGAAAGTTTGAAACAAAGATACTTATACACCTCTTGATAGTAGATATCTAAATAAAGGAAGTTTTTTTTTTTGTGTGAAAAATATTCACTATACACCGAAAACGGTTAGACTAAAATAGCAGCAATAATTTGCGTAGGATGATCTCAATCCTACTAGGGATATATAACTAATAGAAGCTAATGCTCATTTGGTGATTTTAGAGAGTTATGTTGTAATTAGTCGTTAATCAATATGAATGACAATAACATTGATTTTGAGTATAATTGTGTTGTTTAATTTTTTGTGTGCATGTTCTTGTGATAGTAGGAACATGCTAATTTATTAGATTATATATCTAGGACGTAGGTGATATTTATCCTAAAACATATATACATTTTTTTCTAGAAAATGAAGATAACAACAATTTCATAATATATTTGACATGATTCTCCTTTATATATATTTTTTATTATCTTGTATTGGTTGGAGTATCCCCTGTACTGTTTTTTTTATTTCAATATATATTTTTCATTCAAAAAAATATTTAACATACGTTTAAGAGTAACAAAGAAATTGAAAGGTTAGATAAATATATGAAAGTGTGAGAGAAATTATAAGAGTAACAACAATCTTATGGGAAAATAAAATAAAAGGTTTAGACATAATAGAGAAATAGTTATTACCTTACCTAGATATGTATTTTACAAAAACCTTGAATGCACTTCATAACTGCGCGTTGAAGAGCCGGAAGTTTTTCATAACAATCGGCATCAGTAACACACTCTATTGTAATGTATAATAAAAACAGAAATATTACGAAAAAAGTGAAAGATTGTATATAAGATTTATTAAAGCAAATTGTATGAGAATGAACCTACCTGTATCGTCTTCCTTGGCAACTGTAACAAGAAATAAGGAAACAAAAAGGATCCATTTATAAATAAACATGAAAATTTCAGCCATTTGTTAGCACCTTTTCATATAATAAATATAAAATTATTTTGTCACTTTATATAGTGAAAAATCTCATGCAAGGTTTACGTCAATTAAATAATTTTTAATAATAGTATGTTGCTACAAGAAATCAATCATTAAAATTAGAATAATTATTACATGTCTTTAAAGTATCTTCATGCATCATTTTTGTCCTTTTAGCTCATAGAATAGATCTCAAATAAATATATTGCTTGTAATTAGAATTCATTCTTGTTTACCAACCTTTCTTTATTTGTTAGAGAGAGAGAGAGAGAGGAGGAGGAGGAGGAAAGCCAATAATATATTATGTTGGTATGTGTAGAACTTGTATCACATATTTTGAATAATGATTTGTGTTGAAATCTAATGGTTAAATAAAATGTGATTAGAAGGACATACCCCATTAAAGATGGGCAATAAGATTATATGGTTGAGATTAGTCATTGTTTGTCATTGAACTGCTTACTAAGATTGCTTCCAAAATACAAGATAAAAATTATCAAGATAAGCCAAGTATTGTTATATATATATTTATAAATAAGGATGAGGCCAGAGCCATCAATTCTCAAAATATATTAAAAGAAAATAGCTGCAAAAAGAAGAAGGGGACCAAATCAAACTCCTTCAAAAGGTAGAGAATCTAAAATTGGTAGACCAATTTTGTTTATGATATAAGATTTCCTTGTAAACCAAGGCGTGTCATCCCAAAAAATGAAGTGGTCAGAGGTTAAACCAAAGTCTGCAAGAGAATCTGCTACTTGATTCCCTTCCCTATAGATATGAGTTACAATACAATTCATATTTCTAAGCATGATCATAACATTGTTCCATCTATTTCTAACTAGCCAAGGAATAAGGTTTGTTGACTTGAAAACTTGCACAACTAATGATGAATCAGTTTTCAGCCAAAGGTTCAACTAGTTCTTCTCCTTTTCTATTTCTATAGCTCTCAAGACACCTTGCAATTCTGCTTGATAAGAGGTTGACACTCCCAAAAGCTCAGAGAAGCAACCAACACAATTTGCTTCATGATCGCTAAAAATTCCTCTACAAGAGGAAATACATGAATTCCCTGATGAAGCACCATTTGTATTGCATTTAAACCAGCTTTGAGGAGGAGGATGTCATATGATTTCAGTGATAGAAGGAGCCCTAGCATGCTTAAGATCAACTTTGAATACTTTAAGAATGGTGACATCTCTGAGAGAATTATTAGAAGCTTTGTTTGTGTTGCAGCCTGTCAAAGATGTACTGGCAATAATGGAAGATATGACTGATTTCCAGTTGGTGCATGTATTATTAAATATAGCCTCATTTCAAGAGTACTAGATAGTGTTAATGAGATTGACAATGTCAGCAGTTATAACCAACTTGCACTGAGGTGACCAGGATTGATCGCAAATTTTCCAAATATCCTCAATAAAAGTTAACTGCAAGGAAAGGTTAAGGGATAGAGCAAACCAGGACCAAAGCTTTGAAGCAAAATGACAGGTGAAGAAAATGTGCAGTGTGGTTTCACTTTGCTTGTAACAGAAGTTACAAATAGAAGGAAGATGACAAACTCTTTATGCTAATTTCTCATAAGTTGGAATTTTGTCATGCATCAATCTCCAAATCAATAAAGATTTAGAGGGAGTGATATCTTGGTTCCAAAGAGTTTTGGCCCAATACACATCAGGTTGAATTTGATTTTTGAAAGTATATGCCTGCTTGAGATCCAAATCACCATTTGTTGAATGCTTCCAAAGAAGTTGATCTTTTTTGGGCTCCAAAGGGATAGTAGCTTGTTGAACAAGTCGATTAAGGATGGGGAAAATCTGAAGAAGAGGATCAGGAATGTCCCAAGAGCCATTAGAAATATAATCACTCACCTTTGATGTCAAATTTTGGCTGATAAGGTCAGGGATTTGAAGAGCTTGTGATAAAGGGGCACCACACCAACTGTCATTCCAAAAATTAATTTTCTCACCATTTCCTAATAGCCATATTATGTTATTATTGACAACATGAAATTCATCTTTCATACTGCTCCATAAAGAAGAGTAGATATGATATTTGATAGGTTTGAAAATCCTGAAGACTCTATCTTTAAAAAAAAAAGAGCCCAATCTTCTTGAGAATGAAGTGTTCTCCATAGGAGGTTCAAGTTTTTTGAGGTGTTTAGATTCTTTAGAGACCTTAAGTTTAAACCTCCTTGACATAAAGGCCTACAAACTTTATTCCATGAAATAGTCAATAATTTCCTTTTGTCCACATCACCACTCCAAATAAAGCTTCTGCACCATTTCTCCACATCTTTGAGAAGGGAAGAAGGCCAGAGTAAATTGATAGTCACCACACATAAATAGTACGACTCGTTTATTTACATATGTGCGTTTTTATGATAATACATCTTATCTTAGCTTATATATATTTTTACTATAAAATACAAACCATGATAAAATACGCATCTAAAGAAGGATGATGGTGCAAACGTCCTAAGCTTATGCACTTACGTGCTATAATATGTAGATATTCACAATTTGACTAATCAATGGAGATGGCACAAGTGAATTTAATATTGAATTTAATGTTTAAACATCGTGCTAACAATAACAAGAAGAAATACGTAAAAGTAAAAGACAAGAAAGTAAATGACACATGTGAATTGTTAACCCAGTTCGGTGACAAACACACCTACTCTGGGGCTACCAAGCCAGGTAGGAAATCCACTAGTATAGTCCTTATTCTAAGTTCTCAGAAAACTCCAAGTTTACAACTTAAGACCTAGGAGACCTAGGACCTACCCATACTGACTTCAACCTAGGAACTCCTAGATCTGAGATCTCATCTCACTTCCACTCAATCACACACCATGTGATTATCTGATTACAAAACAATCATGAAGTTACCTTCAAACACAAACTACCTCCGTGCTTCAAAGCTTAGGAGTAGTATACACAATTACAACTCAATAAAATACAGTCCTTATCATGTATCAAGGTGACACAAGAAAAGACTCACAAGGAAAATGCTTTATATAGCGACAAGTGGAATCACGAAAGGTTCACGACTGTTTACTATACTGCTGCATTTATTGTGTGCTGACATCATGTTTGGTAAGTGGGAAAAGTTTTTTTTTTTTATCAAAGAAAGTTGCATTTCGTGAAGCCTTCGTTGGACATTTTCTCGGGATATATAGCAATCCCTGACTCACAATGAACAACGACTCAAAACCCTAAAAGCTCTAATATGTAAAAAACGGCTTGAATGTCCAATTAGGTTTTGTAGTCTTGTATATATACTAAAGCAGTATGGACCGAATAGTTTTGTCGGGCTTCAGAAACACTGCAGATCCACCAGCTGTCCGCTTCACAAGAATCAGGAACAAACATGTCGTCTCCTAAAATGTCGGAACATTTTTAGGAACAACTAAAGCACATCCAAAGTTTCCTAAAATATTGTCACTACTTTAGGAAATAATCACACAGCTCATTCTGTAAAAAAATCATGCGTCTTGGCCAACAAGTAAATAGGCGTGGATTCCTTAAATAGATAGAGCGCGCGTAAATCATGGAACATAAACAGGGCACATTGAACCATACCTAAATGTTGGAACATCGTATCCAACATCATGCATGAATATTTGTTTTAGCAAAAGTGAAGCCAATATACAAATATCCAACACATAACAAACTTTAATTTCTTTGCAAAGAGTCATGCATGCATCATTAACGAATTCTTGAATCAATGTTGGTACAGAGGATCTCAATCCAGGTGCTTGAACCACATTGTTGACTTTCACATAGTTGACGTTAATCATGATACACAACATTGTCTTATCTATGACAGAGAACTAGAACTTCATCAAGATCTAGAGCTTTGACCAGAGTCCAGAGTGTTGACCAGAGTCAGAGCTATAATTAAGTCTAGAGGCAGAACTGCTCTTGTACTTAGAATTTCCTATACACCTAAACACACATTAGAATATCGTAATTGTTCACAAACATGCTTTGTATATGCCTTGTTATCTTCAAAACTTAAGATTTTTTTAACCAATTTTGGTCTAACCTAGTTGTGGGCTAAAATCCATTTTTACAACCGTTGTCCATCAACTGCCATATAAGATGTGTGCTAGAATGCGGTTAAGTTAGTCAAGTTGACCTAAGTGCATAAATTTATGGTTAAATTAAGTTGGTCTTTGGATCAAATACCGATTTTCTAAAAAGAAAATGTATGGTAGAAGTTTATGATCAAGTTAGGGTATGTTTGGCCCAGCTTTTTGGTGACTTATCATCTCCTTATAAGGAGAAGTAGGGCCAAACATAATTTAGACTAAGCTCCTTAACTAAAAAGTTGTTTTTTTTATAAAGAAGAAATATAAGAAAAAAGTACTTTCAAAAAGAAGGTGATGAGAGTTACTTTTGAAAAACACGCTCAACTTATTTTTAGAGTTCCCCCCCTCCAAATCCCATTGAGGACACAATGTATGTTTTATTTTAATTTTTTTTGACGTTGTTTCTCCAATTGCTAACGTCACATGCTCTCCAATTGCTTATGTATTTTATTTTTATATTTTGAAGGGCCAATTGCTTATGTGTCATTTTTTGGTTTTTTATTTACAATATATTTTGGTTAATTGATATACTGGTACTTTTTTTATTGACAAATGATATACTGGTGCGTAAATATTATTCTCTAACTATATCACACTTGATTATGTGCTCTTTCAAAGTAAGACTATGAATTAAATTTAAAGGTTCATTATTTATATATTTAATCAAGAATTATTTATTCAGGCCTTTAAATTTTATTAAATATTTAGTTTAAAAAAATATAATTCTCTCATTATTAAATATTTTAACTGTTAAATCATAACAAGGTATTTTTATCGAAAACAGAAAAAAAAAATCATCAAAACAGTTATCATTTATTGAATATCATAAAGATTTATTTAATATGACGATGGATGAATTTTTATAAATCTTATTATTTTTTAAATATTTATAATAAAATATGAGCTTGTTAAAATAAATTGATTTTATTTGAAAATATTACTACCTCCATCCCTAATTATAAGACCCTTTTGAAAAAAAAATCTGTCCCTTTTTATAAGACTCTTTTGGTATTTCCAAGTACATTAATTATTTCTTTACCAACATTCCCTTACTTATTTTGTATATTTTTCTTCAATCAACGATAAATACTATGTTGAAAACATAAATTAACTCTCTCTTTTAAGGATAAAATTGTAAAAACAGTAATAATTATATACAAATTTAATACTACAACCAACTTTCTTAATCTCCGTAATTTTGGCAAAAGGCTCCTATATTTAGGGACGGAGGTAGTATCAAACACTTTAACATAAAAAAGTTGAAATAAAAAACAATGTTTACCAAACAACTTTAACTTCATCTTTTAAGCCGTTATTTCAAACTTTAAGTTTAAAGTAGCTTGTAAGCTTAAAAAAAACTGGGCCAAACGCAACCTTAGTCAAGTGAACCTTGGAGCGTAAGATATGTGCTAAAAGTCTAGCCATGTTAAGTTAATGAAGTGAAGCTAGCAATAAGGTGGGAAAGCAATTAACCAAGAAGTCCAAAACATAAGCACTATACTTGCTTTAAAACCCTACAAAGCTCAAATCCCATGAGCTGGACATAAATTTTGAAGCTAATGATTGTAGCTCAACATTTAAGATCATTACATTGTCCCACTGGGATATTGAAAAGAATCAAATCTATTTACATTTCAATTACCAAGTCTCTGAGCTTTGTGCTTTCTCCCTTTTCAATACAGTTTGTAAAGCTCCATTACCACCGATTTTGCCCCAAAAGTCAAAAAAGCAGTAGAAAAACATATCACTGTGTTGCTCTCTCATGGAGAAGGTAAGAGATAAAGAAAGTATGTGATGGAAAAATTAAAAAGAGAGGCTCGTAAACCTATGCTATGTCTAACTTGACTAGGCTCAATTTGGTAAGTGGAGATGTAATTATTTGTTTTAAGATATTTGTTTAATTACCCTACAATTTGCTTATTTATCAGACTCTATAAACTTTAACGTGTGTATTAACAAATTTTTTACAAAAATATTCCTATTTGTAATTTGAGTAAATTTATTTTTTCTCGTATGATATAATTAATTATTGTAGGTGCAATTATGAAAAAGTAGTACATATTTTCAACAAAATTATCATTACAGCTAATTTTTAACATATCTTCAATTTTGTTAGAGTCTTGTAATAAGAGACTGATGGAGTATTATTTTATTTTCATGTCTTCAAAATATTTATCGGTTTAAATTCTTACGTATACCAATTTTTAAGAGTCCAAATTCATGCATATATCAATTCTAGAATCCAAAATTTTGAGAACTAAAATTAAAATAGGGGCTCCAAAACGTTTAACATAACCTGCTTACGACGACAATTTTTGTGTTAACCTTTTGGTTCTTAGGAGAAAGTGGCCCTAGTAATTTGAAGTTCGTCTGAGAAGTAAGTATAGCCTGATAAAAAAAAATTATCCCACCAAAAATCAAACTTGGATACTCTCTGACGTTTCAGGACGACAATTATTTTAGAACGAAGTGAATGATAATGACTAACTAGAATTAGAATAGTGATGAATACTTTCAATAATTTAAAGAAAATCATAAATTTAACCTTTTCTACGAGACATAGATTTCAACTTTATTAATCACACAACTAGATTAAACATTATATCTTCACCCTAAATCTAAGACTTTGGATATATCATATGAGTTCCTATATAACGCAGTGTGTACAGAGATCCTTCCACTGTTCAACACTCACATTTTTTGATAATTAAAAATATACATTAATAATACACCAAACCAACAGCATCAACGCATGCTGCAGATATAAAATTTGCTTAATATTCTCTCAATACCATAATATGAATATGGCCGTATGCTTGGTTTAGGTTCTAGAGAGCGTAGAATCATTTATTACATTAATAATATGAAAGGTGAAGTCTGTAAACCTTGGTGGTGTAGAACTTTTGATAGATCCATTTCATTTCCATTTTGTGATAACTGAAGGGGAAGTCTGTGTGAATTGTTTGATTTATTTTTGTTTGCTTATTTGGCCATGATATACTTGTGATTTTGATCTGATAGATCTTCTAATTTGTTTTTCTGCAGTTTCTTCCTTCAGAAAAGCAAAATGAGCTAAAAAAAACCAATGCAGATTAAATGAGATAATTTTGAATCTTAAAAATAATTTACTAGTTCGTTTTGTAATTTGTAAGCAAATGTTAATAAGTGAGTAGTTATTAGAGTTCTCAGAGTTTGAATTTTGATCTCCTACTTTAAACTCATTTGAAGACCCTTGGTCCAAAAAACCAAACTACATATTTTGAATATTGACTCTCATTCTTTTCAATCTCTTCTCTTTATTTTTCATACAAGTGATTTCCCAATTTAAAACTGTACGGAAATAACATTTGGATTGATGGTTCATTTCAAGTTTCATGCTTTAATACTAATCACACTACCATCAAATAATTGACGAAGGGAAACTTTGTCACTCATATAGTTCGATCTAAATTTGATGGTTATCATACACATTCATACAAAAATAAAATAAAAAATCGACGAGGTTGAAGAGCCATATTATTCCAAGTTTTCCAACACATTCGATTCCATTTTCATTTGATGATTCTAGTGCAAAATACGGAAAATAAAACTTTCGATTACCTTTGGTAAACAATAAAGGAAAAACTCAATTCGATTAGAATGTACAAATACAAAAAGACCAAAATGTAATAGAAATTGCAGTTTAGTGATTTCAAAGATGCAAGAGACATGACATGAATGATAGGAAACCTTATCAGCCTTGACCATTAAAGTTGTCACGGTTATCATGCTGCCAACCATAACCTTGACCATCATGTCCATGATCACCAGGATAGTAGTTTGGTTTCAACATGTGGGCCGGAGGTGGTGGTGGTGGTGGGAGAGGCATGGGCTGTGGTGCCAATATACCTTTGGAATCCCTTGGATCCACAGCCATACCACCACCTTGTGCTTGTTCAAAAGGAACACCTGCTGCATTCCAGGGCTGGGGGTAATTTCCTTGAAAATTTGTGCCATTTGGGACACCTTGTGGGTAACCCATTAATGAATTTGGGTCTCCACCAATATCAGAAGACGAGTCCTGCCTAGGCATATCATAGGGAGCAGCATAAAATGGTTGAGCTCGGTCTTGCGGGAAAGGGGGATAACCAAATGGCACAGGTGGGTTCAGCATTGGGTTTGGGTGTGGGGGAACATTGGTGGCTTGTGCAGGGTGCATTGTTGGATACTCAGGAAATGAGTTATCTGGACCAACTGATTGCTGCCTGTCGGTAAACTGAACAGGTTCTTGTGGGGGGTGCTGCTGCATGTCGAAACTTTGTTGATGAAAGCCCTGCTGCATACCTCCGACAGAACCAGACATGGAATCTGAAGGGTGATGTTGTTGGCCGAAAAATGGTGGCTTTTGCTGCATTGCTGGCCTTGAAGGAGCTTGATCTCTTGGTGGTTGCCGACGGGTTCTGTCTTCCAGATCATGATGTTGAGAATTTGAACCTGGAGAAAAAACTTGCCTTTGGGGGCCTCGAGCAGTGGAGTCTGAGGCTGTAGGTTGTCTAACACTTTGTGCTTCTGACTCATTTCCGTCTTCTTTATCTGCATTGGGGCGAAGAAGATCGGCATGGTATTCATGGATATGAGATTCAAAATCAACTCTCTTCAAGAATGACTTAAGACAATGAGGAGCTGCACATATTAGGATTCCTTCCATCACTTTGATAGTCTGAATCTTCTGGATTCGTCCTTCACACCTGTGTACCAAGGAAGATGAAAAACCTTTTTTAACATATAAACAATATGCTACACAGAAAAGAGAACTTCTACCAATGGAACCTATCAATTGCAAAACATAATCCCTAAAGGTCAACATTAAGGTTGATATCATCCCGAAAATTCAAGTTTTTTAATATAAGCGCATGAATGATTTTATATTTAACATGCTTTATCACGAAAGAGCCTATTGGCCTTAAAGCTGCATAATGCAACAACCTTACACTTGCACATGCCACATAGGCGACGCAACTCATAGCACTGAACTCCATTAGAGTTTAGTACTTTAGTTCATATACTAGCAGAAATATCTTGAGATAAGCTATCATGCTTTACACTTGCACAAAACACTCGTAAATAACATAATGTGCTGAGTATTCTCTTCAATTACTAATTTACTCAGTTAGTTCAGTTAGGCTTACTCAGCTAGGTAGTTATGACTTATGATAGGTCGTCTTAAATATAAATCTATGTTGTACAAACAAACAATTCATGAAATATTTTATAGATTTTCAGTTTATCTCACACAAATGCTCTCTTCCGTACTCTCAATTTTAAAATTCAGAGTTGCCTAGATTTCTTTCAAACTCTAGACCACTTGATATCATTTTATAAATCAACAATCCTTAAACAAAAAGTTCTTCAGTTAAAGATCATTAATAATTTTATATCCGAGACAAAACACAAGGAAAACAGAAAAAATGATTGAATAAATGCGCCACTCTAGTATCTATTTTATTGAAAAGTGGGGACAGATATTGCTACATACATGCCAATAGCATGGACACCATTTTCACCTATTCAAGTGGGCAGATTTTAATCCGTGAGAAGATGGTCCCACAGACATGTAACTAAAAAAAACCTCCCTCCACATGTCAGGTTAGAATGATGACTCAACAAGTGGAAAAGTGGAGGGACTAAAAAAAAAAGTGCAAAAATATTTGAGAATGAATTTCAAAAATGTATGTCGATAGAGTAATAAAAATTAATGAAAATAATGTACAAAGGAAAGGTTTAATGCATCCCTATAGAAATATCATTCACCTATTGACTGGAAAATGAAAGGCATATGTACACAGTACTGTTACAATTGTGCTTAGTTAATGTGTGAAAGAAATTTACAAAACAACTAAAAGAGGGGTAATGATTGCAAAAACGAAAAACAGAGTAGTGAAACAAAGAACTCAAACAGTGAAATACAGCATGCGAACAAGATGATTACGACACGGAACAGTGGCGACTGTTTTCTAATAGCTACTTCACTGCTTAAGTAATTAGCAAACATTAAGCTTCAAAGTGAAGAGTCAATGATCTTCATTGATTTGCTGTATGAAGAGAATAAGATAAGAAAAATACTTACAGGTAGCACGATGAATCACTTCTAGCACAATCAAGACAGAAAGCATGGTCACAAGGGCTCTGCAACACCACAAACCTATCGTAAGCCAACATCAAGGAAACTAACAAGTGCTAGGCTTCTAGCACATATTCAGTGAGAAAACCCACTATCAAAATCAAAATTTAAGACATAGCAGCCAAATCACAAAACAAACCAAACCACCTTTGGAGCTGTGCATAACATCTAGAACTCTAAACAGCAAAAAAAACTACATAAGAAAAAAAAAGCTGTTTTGATGCGGGTATAAAATACATTTTTTGTCATTTTCAACCAAATTTCTGATAAAAATGCAAAGTCATTGACGAAATAACGAGTGGCATCTATAAATGCTAAAGAACAAAACCACAAGACCATTATAGTAAAAGTAATATATTACGAGGTAAGTAGAAAAATGAAAAGTCAACACCAAATCAAAGGCAAATAAGGACATACAACAGCTGTTCACTACTCCACTAAATTACTGCCCAGCAATTCAGCTAGCATGCTTGCCTAAATAGATTCTAATTTGTTTCTGCAATGAATTTTTTGGAGTGAACACATGGTAAAACTAGAACAAAGAATATATCCAACTTTATTAAATGTTTATAGCATACACACTTATCATATAAGGGCTTATATATAAGATATTTCTATAACAAAAAATATATCATATAAGAGCTTATATATAAGATATTTCTATAACAAAAGGCAAAATAAAGTTAAACTATTTTCATACAAGTTGTTTCCATAAGTTATCCTAGAGAGCTTGTTTCCGTAACATCTCCCAAACAGTTTCACAAGTGCTTATGTCAATAGATAAACTCAAATAAGTCAAGCCAAACAAACCCTAAGCCCAAATATAAAGGTTACTAGTATATTAAAACACGATAACTTATGTCTTGTTTTGATTAAAACCATCCTAGCAAGCAGAAGCCTAAATGAAAAAACAGGTTAGAATGTAAGAGAGTAATTACCAGCCTTCCATAAATCGCAATCGGAAAATCACATCGAACACAGAAATGAACTCGCTCACCAAGCTGACGACGGGATCTGCGACCCACATTCCTAACAACGGAAGAAGCAGTAGCTGTACCAATACCCTTTGCAACAGGAAGATCAGCAAGGACCAAATGGTCAGGGCAGGCAACCGTAACAGTCTCAACAGGCGATTGCTTCACGCCTGCCGACCCATCAGAGGATGGATTCTTACTAAGCCGAATCTGAAGCATATTTCAATCAACTTCTTCCCTCGACCTCTTTCAGTGCAATACTTCAAATTGGATACGAAATATACCAAATTATTCACCCTCCTTTATGAAATCAACAAAAAAAAAAAAAAATTTAGATTTAAAAACAGAAAAAGGTTAACAGATAAGTGAAGCATTTATTCAGACAGTTATAATTGATTGACTGCGTAAAAAATCTTTACACTGTCAGTGCATAGGAATATTCAATCCTAAGTTTTATACATATCAATAGAAGTGCAGAATAAGCCCAGAAACATGAATCAAATAAAAACAATGTAAACAACAACAACATGAATTTGTAGTACAATATTGAATTGAATCAAACGTTGTCAAAATGGGGATCCAATTCGATGTAATTCTTGGTTATCTGCATAGAAACCCTAAATTAAAAAAAGGGGGGATTTTTATTTATTTTTTAATATAAAGGGTTTGGTTAATGATGAGATTAGAGATTTTGAAGAAAGATTAATTGCGGAAACTTACTTGAACAGCACGAAGTTAACGAATCTAGAATGTTTCAATCTCGGATTTGAATAGCTTTGAGGTTCTTCGTTCTGCAATTCAGAAACTGATACTACCAAGTATAAACATAGATAAGCTAAAATTTTAAAAAATTAAATGAAATAGAAAAATAATTTTGAGAGGAAGGAAAAGAAAAGAAAATTTAGTTATAATTTTGAGTAAAGTAGCAAACCCTAATTTTCGATTTGTGCGTGTTATCCTTGTGCGCGGGTTAATGTTAAAGCTTGGATTTGATCGGCCGACAAATGAAGAGTGGGATCGAACAATGATCTTAATTAGGTTGACACGCAGCCGCAACCTTTCAAGAAATATACCCAAATATTATTGACGAAAGAAGGTAGGGTAATAGATTGAAGATTAGGCAAAGAAAAGTCGAAAAACAATAAATATATATCAAAAAAAATATTCTAATAGGGTTTACGGATAATTGAGTTTTTAATTATAGTCACGAATATGCAAAATAAAAAAAAATGTGATTATATTTCCGCGAGGCGTGAGCATAACTCAGTTGTTAGGGACGTTGTATGTATACAAAAGTCGGAGTTCGAACCTCATATTTTCTTTCCTTGTTCACCTAAGGGGATGAATGTCTACCACTAAGTTTTTTTTTATTTGACAAAAAAAAAATTGATTGTACCAAAAAAACATGTGTTTATACAATGTATATGCATATATATTGAAAAATATATTTTTACAAATAATTTAATCAACATAAAAAATATTACTCCCTCAAAAAAAATTACTACAAAAGTAATTTAAACATTTTGCACTGTGTCTTTAAATATAATGTATTGTATTGTATAGATGAAAACATTTCTTTATCCCTGTAACAATCAACTTATCTACCAACATGTGGATGATTTGTGCGGTAATGAGTTTTGATACTTTAACCAAGTGGTCATGGTTGAATCTCATACTTTTCAAATATAGAAAACTTAGTTGGGAGGGGAAAATCAACCTTATAGGTGAATACATTTTTCTACGAAAATTAGTTATTGTTAACTATAGTGAATATTTCTTACCTATAAATATGGTTATAATAGAGCAATAGACAAAATCTAATTTGTTGGAGCAAGTTATATGCAACACATGCCTCGACAGTCTTAAAATGATAGTAATAGTTGAACTTGTGGTCTCAAGATTATAAACTCCAGTAGGTGATTTAGCCATAAAATCTCTATCGCTCTTTAGAAGTTTCTGTATGTCAAACAAGGATCATTCTATCTTGAAACAACCAGTACAAAAAGTATTGACATTACCAGCAGCAAAGGCCCTCAGAAATTACCAGCAGCAAAGGCCCTCAGAAATTACCAGCAGCAAAGGCCCTCAGAAATGCTTAAAAGTCACCGATAATGTCACTTTTTCGAGGGTGACCCTCGGTTGTTGGCAAGTTCGAAAGGAAACTGTTTGCTGCACTACTTTGGAGATGTTGTTAGAAATAACCGGGGCTGCCGGAAATTGGTGCCAAGGCCGCCGGAAATGCTATTTTTATATTAAATTTTTTTATCACGTCACATTGTATTTTTACTGATTTACCTGAGTCTTGTTTTGCTTTCACGGTTCACCCTTACATGCATACAACATTCTGTCTCATAATAACACTTCCTATAACAAGTTTATGAAAAGTGATATTTTTTAAATTTTGATGCCAACGAAACAAAAAAACAACAGAATGTTTACTTTGAGAACCTATTTAGTCCAAAGTTAACATTCGGAAGTTATATCAATTTGAAAAAACAAAATATGTTCCAAGAGTAAATTTCCAGAAAATGCAATTTTTTTGAGAAGTATGAGGCACATATATGGGTGTATTAGAAAAAAATAATAGTCACGAAAAGCAACCCAATTTCGAAGCACTCGGATATCAAACAAAACCAAGCCCAACTCGTGATAAAATTGTACTGAGTAAGAGGATTATAAAGAAATTAACAGTAATTTGAAGGTCTAAAACTAGATTTATGAATTTGTCGATGTTGGTGGCATCTAACATGGACCACATTACATTATTTTCATTTATGAATACTTAATTTTACTCCGGCAAAAAATAAATGTTCACACATTCCAATAGGGTAAAAACTAAGAGAAGAAGAGTTTTATTTTCTTGATGATTTCTGTTTGCACCCCCAGTTGTGTCCTAATAAAATCCTAGTGGTACTTGCTTGAGCTCAGGCTGATTCCAATTTTTTGACGAACTTTTTAGTCTGTGTCATAAAAAGAAAAAGAAAACAGCAAAATTTAGAAAGTTAATCATGAGAATATATGTAAGAACATAGTCAATCAACACTCAAATGTCATTATGCTTGTGTACATTCATAACAGTTTCATTTATAAAATATTTTCTTTTCAAGTCATCTTGATACTAATCACTAAAATTGTTTTTGCAAATTTTGGATTTTCTGAACTCTGCTACAATAAACAAGTATATGCTATATAATAATCTAAAACTCCATGAGATAGGGTGTGACAAAAAGTAAAGGATGATGACTCGAAAGTTATCACAAAGTACCCAACTCATACCTGTTCTAGTGTTAAAAACATGATCACATTCCAAGATCCTAGCCGTCCGAAATTTGGTATGAACCCCTTATAAAAGGCTAAAGGTCCCTGCAAAACCAATCGAACGTGATAAATGACACCACTGTCAAAATTTACACAAAATAGACAGATACAAGCTATGTAAACACAGAAGCGAATCACAAGTTCTGATTTTAATATTTCTTCAATTAAAAAAGAAAATGTAACAACTAAGATAGCAAATGTTACTGTTTAAGAAAAGAGAGAATCCATTACTAATGTGTTGTGTTCCCACTAGATAGACAAGGAAAGGAACAAGCAATTGGGACAGGTGATTTATATTCGTGACAACAAGTACATGATTCAATAATAATGAAAAGTTCTTGGACAATTCCTACTGCATATCCCAACGAAGAAATTCATGCAGAGAAAAAAGGCATATTATGCGACAGAAATGAAATTAATCAGTTTTGTTTCGGCATATAAGCAAGCGTGAGAAGTGAGAATTTGTAAAGATGTCACAAAAACTAAAAAGTCAGGAGGAAATCTGTTCAGCTCACATACACTAAGCTTAAAACTAGATATGAACAAATTCTGCAAAGCATTTTATTCACATCCAGTTAATGCTTAACATTAAAGAAAAATAGGGTGAGAGAAAAGTAACGATAGGAGAAAAAACCATACATCATTTTTTAATGTTTTGACGAAACAATCAATGGTGCTTTTATAACTAGAATCTCCCATCATTCTTGACTTAACCTGCATATACACAAGAAAGAAGATGGAATAATTAAATCAGGGGAATGATAAGGCCGACTGCACAGTGATGAAGCCCACTAAGCAACTGAATGGCATTAGAAAAAAAAAACTGTCATCTGCCCGAATGGAACTTAAAACGATCAGATATCAAATTTTATTTTTATTTATATTAAGCATTAGATGTCAAATTGAAGCACAAAACTTAAAGCGAATGGTAGTATATAAAGTTATCAACACACTATATATAAAATGATGAGACAATAAAAAGTTTCCAATCAAATATTTACAAATAAACACCAATAAATTACCACATCAACTGGAGAGCCAATACAGACTGCAAAGAAACCTGCCCCCAGACCAGAAAGAAGATGTGTGACAACATTATCAGTGAATCCTGGAATTTTCAAAATGGTCTGCAGTAAAAAAGATCAGGTTATTAAAATTATGAAAGAGAAATAATAAAATTTTAATCGAAAGTGAAGTTCAGTATCTTTCACATTACCTGTTTCACTTGATCGTAGCTGGCTAGCTCAGCAGCATTAATGATAGCATTTCTTGCAACATTGGGGCCAATTCCAGTCCAAAGAGCTCCGATTCCTTCCTGTTTGTTTGATGCAGATTAACAAAACTTATTAGTACAAGTTTAGAGCCAAAAAAATGACTTACCACATCTTATCTTTCAAAAACCATAGAAGGTTAAAGGAGTATACCTGTCTCATAATTGTTGAATATGCATTCAACGATCCAGTGTATCGCCTGGGCACGCCCGGAGGCAATTTCCCTTCCGCTTGAAGTCTAACTTTGACAAGATCAGTAGGATTTGCCACCGCAATTGCCACAGCACCTGTCAATAAGACAAATTCGGAGGGTTCAATATCATAATTTTGCATTATATATCGAGAGTTTTAGAAGAAACATAACGGGATTAATTACCAGTTGTTAGTGCAGCAAGAATTTTTTTTGTCAACGGAGCATCTCCAACATGGTCTTTCCCAACATACAAATTCTTAACCTGTTCAATTCCAAAGTAATTAACACATCAGATTGCATATGCAAAAAGTAGATATGAACTCAAACAAATGAACAATCTTTGAGACACAGTTGATTACTCACAGGCTCGTATAACCCAATTCTTAATCCTCCATACAAACATTGACGGTGTAACCCTGGCACAATTCCCTTCCAGAGTGCTGAAAGACCTTCTTCCCTGGCAATGGTTCCAACTGTTCCCAGCATACCCTTGTATTTAGGCAAGGTCACCGTATCACCAGATACAGCTTGCTTTTGAAGTTGAAGCCTAACTTTGGCAGTGTCCAGAGGAATAGAACATATCTATTTCAAAGATAAATATGAAGATATAATTTCATTATATGTTATGATCCGGTTCTTGTAAAAGACTAAACACACTATGACACGACATCTAACAAGTGAACAGAACATGCCAAAAAACAGCATAGTTAATATATGACAAGCTGAGTCAATCTCCACAAATAAGGAGAATTTGTGAATAAACCAATAGCTGATTCAAATTTATAATTTATGCAAACTATTCAATCATTATGCCATTTTTCAGGCTGTTTTTTCTGCGAATATCAAATACAACATTTTCAGAATTTTTCTAGCCGAACACACAATTAAGACTTTCAACATAACAATCAGTTTATGCCAAATATCCAATTCCAACATCTGCAATTACAAATCATTGAACATAGAATGATTGTAATCCATGTCAAGTCTTGAAAAATAAACAACGATGATTGTAAATCAAATGCCTATAATCATATCAGAGCATTGAACATATAAGTTCCTCAAATAAATGTTCAATAAATATGACATCTCAAAAATGACTCTGAATTTAACAAAACCGCGGTGACATGTGATTTTGTTGAAGATTAAAATTTAGTTTTTGCCAAAATCACTTCAGAACACCATGATTCCGCAAAACTGGCCGTCAATTCAAACATGCATTAAGACTTGGCAACAGGGTAGGTAGGCACAAATTGAACCAACCAACATGAAAAATCCTATTTGATCACAAAACAGATTTACACACCAACTCACATTCAATTTAGTTCTAACCAACCAAAAGGATAATAATCCAAGTAAAAAAAAAAAAGAGTACAAATTAGACAACAAAAAGAATTCATATTCACTTGATCTTTCAATTTTCAGCTCCGATATTGATGGATCTACATAGGTTTGTCAATTCAGATCAAAGACGTATCCGACATCTGACACTGACACTGATATGACACTAGACACATACAGTTACTTATTTTTCTCAAATTATTATCAGTGTCAACATGTCAGTGTTATACAGCGACGATCCAGAATCGAAAAATAACGAAAACAGAGATAAGAATTTACGAAGAAAAGGGTATATACAGCGACATGCATACCTCAGCGAAACATGCAGAGAAAGCACTACTGGCGAAAGTGCCAGCGAATGAGATATCGGAATTCGCGTTACCACCTCCCACCATAGCTGCTTCAAAAAAAGAAACAAGAGAACGAGAAGAAGAAGAAGAAGAAGGAAGAAGAGAAAAACCTGCTTTGTTGCACAAAATGTAAAGGAATGAAATGAAGTGAAACTGTGAAAGGGTTTTTATGCCACTGATGATCTGTGGCCTGTGTGAAATATTTGCAATTGCAATCTTGGGTGCATTTTTAAAGGAATTTTGAGAAGAATAACATTTTTTTAGTCTTGTGATTGAATCTAGTCATATCTTACGTGGAGATATGTGTTTTTCTTTTTACAACATATCTTACGAATTCATAATAAAAGCAAAGAACTTGTCAACAAATGTTTGCCTAGTTTCATACAAAAATGTATGTGTAATTGATATCGTTAATTTTTTTTTAATCATCTGATTTCTAAGAGAAAAGTTTTCGTAATTTAAAATTTGGTTGAGAGATATATAAAATTTGGTCAATAATTGTTTCTACCAAAAAAAAGTTCTACAGAAGTTTTTTTTTTTTTTAGGCAAAAACATTATAACAGAAGTTTATTAACCATTTGAATTATTTATAAAATATGCAGAAGTTTAGTAAGCGCATGGATGTTTGACTAATTAAAATAGAGGATAATGATCACTGCATGCACACACAGCCTTGACGCTATAGATAGATTTGTAAGTCTACCAACCATAAATTTTTTTAAGTGAGAGATAATATTAATAACAACATAGAATTTAGTAATTTTATAAAATTAACTGAAAATTTAATTACATTGGTTAGTATTGAAATCTCAATAGGTATAGGGATAGTGTTTCAGCTTTGCTTCTCGTGATTTTTATTCTTTCTTCCAATGAATTGCATAAAAGTCTTACATTTATAGTTGAGCTAACTAGTAACTATAACTGCATTGCTGATGTGGCTTAACTAACACTGCCACATCAGCAGTGGCTCTAGTAGATTGGTAAAAGGGACGTATGAGAGAGGTACTATGTAACTAAATGGCATTATTCTAACTCAAATTATAGATTTTAGTTTTGGAAGAATATGGTGCAGCATTGGAATAAGAGAACTGGTTTTGAAGCATGGTGAAATAATTCTGTGTGATGGATTCTTTAATTCCATCAAGTCTGGTCTTAAAACTTTTGCAGTTAAGGAATGATGATATTGTGGATTTATCATAACTTAGACTTTACGACATCATTGGATCTTCATGCATTTGGAATTTTAGATTTCCTTAGTCAATGAATAGTGTGGCTACATTTTGTAGTTGATGCAAAATCATGACGAGTCATCGTGATATTGACACATCCACCACGATATCAAACATACACTTAATAGAAGGAAAATTCTATGGTGAAGTTCTTGAATTAACTTTTTCGGTGAAGTTTCCATACTTCCAATAATAATGCGCCACGTGTTTAAATGATGTTATGTCATGCTTATAGTATACAGTTTTCTCAATATGTTCCACCATAGACTAGTTTTATTAGATTTTTTTTAACCATCAGATTAAACACCTCACTAGTGTTATTATGTTGTCTTCCACACTAAATTTATTTCTTTCTTCTCCTTTTTTCAACAACAAATTTATTCCAATTTATTTATTTATTGTTTTGCATAATAATTTCTACATAATAATTTATTTTGCCTATCAACATTTTCGTACAGACTCTTTAAAAAAAAATACATTTTCGTACAGGTTGCAGAAAGAAATATTATTTCTGCATAATAATATTTGGAGCAAGAAAGAAAATTAGTTCATGGCCTTCGTATGAAATAGTTAAAGGCCTATCAACATTCCTATCCAATAATATTGTAGGAAAAGCCTATGTTGCCTCTATACAAAAAATGTAAAAACAAAGGAGGGGGGTGCATCTCACCACTGAAGAGAATTTGGAGCAAGTCCCTGACTATCAACATTAATCACATGAATCTAAAAAAAAACATTAATCACACGAGTCTTCCGATTTAAATGGTAATTCTAAAAAGTAACGTGAGAAAATCATTTTTTGAAGATGAAGTTCAAAAAAAAAAAGAAGGAAAAATTTCGAAAGAAAAAAAAGGAAAAAAGAGTGTGAAAAATTTAATTTTGGTGGCACATTAATTAATACGTTTCCAATGGCAATTAACTCTAATTAATGTGTTTTCAATGACAATTAACTCCAATTAATGCGCAGCTTTGACTTTAAGATCTTTGTAGAGAAATTTCAAAATTGAAAAAACTAAAGACAACAGGAATCGAACCATGTACTTGGTTGCGCAAAATCAAAATTGTAACAATTGTGTCA
>Ga0315915_1000392_pt1 | contig 43202 bp, 34 predicted proteins | sample MpolbnodulesMG_FD_207738 | JGI IMG/M metagenome (GOLD analysis project Ga0315915, IMG submission 207738) | Medicago polymorpha root nodule microbial communities from Los Angeles, California, United States - branched nodules | ecosystem: Host-associated > Plants > Roots > Nodule | place: USA... | reverse complement strand
AACAAAAACGAAAATTTCTTGGAAAAAAAAATAAAATTGGTTTTTGTTTGACCTATTAGGGGGGTAAATCAAAACAAAAATATTTTACGGGGGGTGAATCAAAATAAAAATTTTACAAAAGGGAAAACCAGAAATGACCTATATTACAGGGGGTAAAGACCTATTAACCCTTTATTATATACATTTAATTGGTATCTCCCATTAATATTAATGATCTTTTACACATCACAAATTCTCTCATTTTGATCTTTTAAGGTAATTGCGATAATAGTTTTAATTATATACAAAAAAAATCTTTATTTTCTTTTTCAAAGGAAAAAAAATCATTAACCCAGCTGTCTATGAGAATTAAACTCCATATATTAATGTATATTTATACCTTGTATGAAATAAAATTAAATTAATAAACATAGATCATACATAATGCATTTCCTCAATTTTATTTTATTAATTTCTTCCAATAACCAAACCAAACATACATGAAAATAATTTTGTTGTGTCTCATCTCTCACAAATCACAACACAACACAACACAACACAACGTTAGATTCTCCAAAGTTACAAATTCTTTCTTTCTTTGTTTACTCTATAAAACAACAACATCACACTTTCACACTCACACTGTTCTTTTTTCTATACTTGTTTTCTGTACCCATCATCATGATGTTTCTTCCAGATTTCAGATAGGTATGCATACCCTTTTCACTTTTCTTTCTTAGATCCTTCAAATTTCTCAAATTTCATTTCTTTTTTCCATTTATTGCAATTTTCAAGCCTCTTTGACTCTTTTTTCTTATGCTTATATTTGAGTTTTTGATCTTGTTTGCAGAGAAAATTAACATAACATTATTGAAATTTGATTGTTATACTCATTACTTTTGAGATCACAGTTTCATTCTCTAGATCTTCTTGTTTATAAATTTGACTTTTTTAGTTCAATTTTGTATGATATTCATGCTTTTTTGCTCTAAAATACACAAGGGTACTTTGAAAGTTTTCATTTTTTGTTTTTATTGGATGCTTGTTTTCATGCTTGATTGATGGGTTGAAGTTGAACAGTCATGAAAGTTTCCCTTTTTTTTATAATATATTTGATTTGTCAATTTTAGGGAATTATTTAGTCTACTAAAAATAATTTAAATGCCAACTTGTAATTATGTGTGACTTCAATTTTTTAATATGAAAAAATGAATCCAGGTTTTCTTGGTTTACAGATTGGCACAAGTTTGAAAAAATCTTTTGGATGTTGACATGGTATAGCCTTTTCTCCTAGTGTAGATTTTGTTTTTTGTTTTATTATTATTATTTTGTTTGTGAGAGGAAAAGCTCAACAATTTGAAACTAGTCATTGAGATTTACCTTTGTGCACCAAAAATTGTTCCACACCACAAAATTTTCTCTGCATATAGATTTTAGTAGTAGCTCTCATTCAATTATTAGTGTTATGTGAAGCAGAGAATGCATGAAAATTGTGAGGACAGTGGTTATTAACTATAATAGAATGTGTGTGGATAAAGATTTATAGACATTTAGGTATGCCCTTTTTATAGGTATGTAATTATTTAAGAACTGTTGAACATGTATGTTCTTTTGGTGTTACTTTGTTCTATTGATTCTTTGTCTTCTGGTAATGTATTGGGGTAGTTGATATGCTATTTATCTTCATTTGTATGTTGACTAGGAGGTTGACTATCATAGACTTTAATTCTGCATGATTATTTCTAGTTATTCAAGTGACAATACACAAGATTTTCTTGCTTCATGACGGGAAACGGTTGTTTTCATGTTTTTGTTGCTACGTTACATTTGGAATATTACGTGTTCACCTTGAATGAATTAATTTTAGACACAACTCATGATTTGATTGACAATCTACGTTTATGTCAATTGAGAATATAAGGCGCCAAAGTTTGTTATAAAGCTTAATGTTCTCTCATCATTACTCGAGTTTTGTTTTATTCACTAGTCATATAATTTTTTCTGTTACTGTTTCCACTACACGACATGGAAATTTATTGCAAATTTGAGTTTGGTTGATTACTAATTCTATTCCTTTGGTGGGTTTTAATTTTGAAACTTCCAGTATTGCTTTGATAGTTGGACTAGTCCAGTACCGAGTTCTGGCAATACAATCCGGCTAGTTCTCAGAAGAGTCTTCCATAGAAGGTAGATAGATGGGTTCTAGAATTCCATCTCATCAGCTTAGCAATGGCCTATATGTATCAGGGAGGCCAGAGCAGCCGAAAGAAAGGGTTCCGACAATGACCGCAACGGCCATGCCATATACCGGTGGAGACATAAAAAAGTCAGGAGAATTGGGAAAAATGTTTGATATTCCTACTGATGGCTCAAAATCTAGAAAATCTGGACCAATAACAGGTGCACCATCACGAACAACATCTTTTGGAGGAGCCGGTTCACATTCCGGACCAATTCATCCTAATGCTGCTGCACGGGCTATCTATACTACTTCAGGTTCCATGTCTATTGGTGGTGCGGCTGGTTCCAATTCACAAAAGAAATCTAATTCCGGGCCGTTGAGTAAGCATGGGGAACCGATTAAAAAGTCTTCTGGTCCTCAGTCTGGTGGAGTAACTCCAACTGGACGTCAACATTCTGGACCTCTTCCTCCTGTTCTTCCGACAACAGGTCTCATTACATCGGGGCCCATATCATCCGGCCCGCTAAACTCTTCTGGTGCTCCTAGGAAAGTGTCCGGTCCTTTGGAAGCGACAGGTTCGATGAAGTTGCAAGGTTCTGCTGTTGCTGTTCACAATCAAGCTGTCACGGTTCTCAATCAAGGTGATGAATATTCCTTTAGAAGGAATTTTCCAAAGGCCATGTTATGGTTATTAATTCTGCTTTTTGTCATGGGTTTCATTGCTGGCGGTTTTATTCTTGGAGCCGTGCACAATCCTACTCTCCTTATTGTGGTTGTGATTCTCTTTGGCTTAGTTGCTGCGTCTTTCACTTGGAATACTTATTGGGGAAGAAGAGCTATTATGGGCTTCATTGCTAATTATCCAGACTCTGAGCTTAGAACTGCAAAGAATGGACAGTTTGTGAAAGTCTCTGGGGTAAGTTTTGCTTCTCTTTACTAAATTAAACTTCAAAGAAATTATACGATTGTTACGTTACGCTAGAGAACATGATACGACTAATAAATAGCCTTTTTGGCTTCTTCATAAAAACTAATAAATAGCCTTTACCAGTTTGGAGAAGACACTTAAGGCATCAATGACAAGGGTAGACTAGAGGAAGGATAGTTTGATAGAGGTAAAAGGTGAATGGGATAAACTATATATTACAATAGGCCAAAATCGAGAAGTTTTTAGATTTAAATTGTCTAATGGTCTATCATTAGACATGACTTGTTATAGGAAATTATGACGATGTTTGATACATGTAGCCAATCCAATTTAGGTGAAAAAGGCCCTGGCAGTGGCTGTTATAGTTTCTTTCAAACATGACATGATCTCAAACGAAACAAAAATATAAAGACAAAAATATCATCATGAACGGAAAGTCTTTAATTTGGTCTTGGCTGTTTGAAATAATTTTATTTTCAGAATGAACATTGAATGATACTTAATAAGAGCATTTAGGTTTGTGTTCCTTGTTTGCACACTATACCTCTGGAGCTGCTAGTTTTATAATCTGTGACAGGTATCAGACATGTACTTGGCACCCGTACGTATTTGGCCCACATGCGATATGTAATGATATATGCATCAAAATCTTAAAAATTAAAATTTGGCCCACCTGCGTACTTTTTTATTCTTTAATACTGTGTTTGGTTAATACAATAGTTCTTTAAATTCTCATCATGCTGTTTTTACAACAATCTATACTTATTTTACTCATTTTATATTTAATGTTATCAGTGTTGTCAAATATCAGTGGCAGTTTTTAGGCTCTCCGCCATGCCCAATTTCGACCGATATGGCAGGATTTTCCACCATAATCCGATATGACGGCACCACAAATCGGCCGGTGTGGCGGGATTTTGGCTCTCTGCCATGGACTGCCATCCGCCATCGACAACACTGAATGTTATTAATTTTATACTATTAAATTAATGTATTATTTTCTTCCATCCAATTTTGTCATAAAGCAAATTTATGTGCGGTATCACTATTATACTTTTTTTTTTTAATAACGATTATACTTCACTCATGTCTTATTTTGATTAGGTTTTTCCCAAGTAATATTTGCCTTAGGACATCCAGTTATGTTGACGAGAAGCTTGCACTTGATTGGTTCAACATATACACATCTTAGCAATTAATTACAATAAATGACAGTAATGTTTGGCTGTGATACTGTAGGTTGTTACTTGCGGTAATGTGCCTCTCGAGTCATCTTTCCAGAAAGTTCCTAGATGCGTATATACATCAACAAGTTTATATGAGTATCGGGGATGGGACTCAAAAGCTGCAAATCCTACACATCGGCGACTTTCTTGGGGCCTTAGATTGCTGGAAGTGAGTTACTTAATTTTTTATTCTATTTTTGAAATACTTTCTATGATGTCTTGTGATGAAATTCAAATACTTTAATGTCTTATTGTTTTGAGAATATTACTTCTGTTTCACTTGATTGACCGGAATATATGTCATGTGACAGAGGCGTGTGGTTGATTTTTACATCTCAGATTTCCAGTCTGGTTTAAGGGCATTGGTCAAGACTGGTCATGGAGCAAGAGTGACCCCTTATGTCGATGACTCGGTTCTCATCAATGTAAATCCAACCAAAGAAGAGTTATCTCCAGAGTTCCTTCGGTGGTTGGGAGAGAGAAATTTGTCAAGTGACGACCGCATCATGCGGCTGGAAGAAGGGTAACTTTTTATCTATTTTTTGAATATATTAACCAACCTTATCTTCAGGACCTATCTAGCTAGTTAATAACATTTGACTTTATTCATAATTATCACACGTGATTGATTGTGATATATTGATAGTGTAAAACTTTTTACACTAACAGTGTATCAAAATTAAACACTTCTCTTTAAGATTTCGACTGTTGTATCTGATGTCAAGTCATGGTTTAAGAGATGATATAACTTAGTGTAACTTATTTTTAAATTCAGGTATGTTAAAGAAGGAAGCACGGTGAGTGTAATGGGGGTTGTTCACAGGAACGAGAATGTGCTTATGATTGTTCCTCCACCAGAGCCGATTACAACAGGTTGCCACTGGCTCAAATGTATTTTTCCTGCTAGCCTGGAAGGTATAGTCTTAAGATGCGAGGACACGTCCAAGAATGATGTCATACCGGTTTAACATTATGTTGATCAAGAATGTTTGTTGCATCATCTAATTGGTGATTCTTAGATAGTATTCTTTTCCCCTCTATTATTAGTGGTGGTGGAATATAATATTGACAGATTATTATAGATTAAGATGGCAGAAATTGTGTGTATGCGTTTATTTGTTTATTTTTCAATATCTTTAAATAGTTGTATAGTTATGGCTGGTTTGATGTTCTTTTAGGATTTGTAAACTTTGGTAATGTTTGATGCAGTGAAAATTCTTAATGTATGAAGCATATTATGATGATGCTAACATGCTAAGTAGAATACAAGCTTTCTTATGGGTTTTGCAAATGGTTTCTTCATGCATACACAATTTCTCGCTGCCTTGTTGAGCTATATGTATGCTCAACGTTACATCTTGTCTTGAACACCATAACTTTTGTATATCTTCTCTATTTTTGCACACCTTGTGCATGAATAGAGCTTCAATATTAATTTGGCTTATTCAAAAAAATGATTTCTTGACTAGTCAGATAACCAACACACCTGCACATCTATTTGCTTTATTATAAAATTATAAACTAGTGTTCATATGGGTACTCCTTGTCTGTCTTTCCGGTTTTTTTATTGTGTTAATGCGTATAAACACCAATCCCAATTCTCCTCAAAATTGCTTTCATTTTAAGTATAATCATCGCTTGTTTTATCACTGTTTGCAACATACTCCTAATCTTCAACAAATTCATCTTCATTGACACCTTTAGCACCTGATTCACCTTCAACTTCAATAGATACCCCTTCATCTTGTACGGTGTTTCACATATATACGACACCTTGTAATTGTTCTCCTTTTACCTTGCACGGTGCATCTTATGCCGACTTGAGTTAATAATATTGGCTGTTTAAAAAAAAATAGATACCCCTTCACCCTCAACAAATTCATCTTCCCATCATCTTCAACATCACCTTCATACTCAAATTCAACATCAATAACCACTTCCTCGTCAATTGATTCCCTTTGTCACAAATATCCTCTGCAATTAGAATAGGTGTGTCAATTAAAATATTGGATTCAATTTAAAAAAATTAGAAAAATTGAGTGACCAAAATGGCGGATTTAAAAATGGGGGGACCAAAATCCAAAAATTGAATAAAAAGGGGGACCAATACTGCAAATAAACCTAAAAATTATTCACACCTATATGTCAATCCAATCATATTTTAACAAAAAGGTAATTGTGAGTAACTAATATATCAAAAATACATAAAAAAGAGTAAATAAATAAAAAAAGAAAACTAAAATGGGCCTGACAGACCCATGGCCCCACGGGTCGGGCCGTGCTCTAGAATGAGTGGCTCAATTTCAAATGGGCCGGCCCATTTATGCCGTCAGGCCTCTCGGGCCATACCGGACTCTGGAGCAGCCCATTTGACACCTCTACATATAATTGGTGCGAAATATCCCTTTATGCACAATATTTGTTCAAAGTTTGACAAGTCATCTAAGTTGAAAGAAAGAAACATGATTTGTTACAATAAGTTACAAATATCGATACATATAATTTTAATCAAAATCTAAAAGATTATTTATAATTTACACACTTAAGCGTAGTAAAAAGAAAATATAGATGAGCATTTCCTAAACCCTAAACCGCTAGTATACCATAAAATCACAACCGTTTTGTTTGTCACAAAACAAAGTACTTTGGATTGCACGCTCACATAGAATTGGCTTCAGCTTTGACAAAGAAATCCATCCATGGCTACAAAGAGTGACAAGGTTAGTAACAGTAACTATATTCCTGATGACATTTCCTTCTCTATTCTTTCCAAATTACCTCTCAAATCTCTCAAACGATTTACGTGTGCATGCAAACCATGGTCTCTTTTATTTCAAAACCCTTATTTCATGCATATGGTCCGCACCAATTTCATATCTATGCATCGCTCATTATACAATGACACATATCTCTTCCTTAATATAAAGGAGATATTGCCACATCCACAAGCTGGTTCCAATTTGTATTTGCTCTCTGGTGAGAAATTTGAGAATAGGGTCAATTTGACATGGCCAGTTTCATTTCAACAGGATGAGGTTTATAGTTATACTAATATGTTGGATTCTGGTATTAACGACATTCTTTGTTTATCTGATCGTGATCATGAAGTTGTTGCATTATGGAATCCAGCTACTAAGGAATTGGAAACTGTTCCTTCTAGCCCGGCTGAGTTTTTACCTTTTGATACTGTTTGGTTTCGTCTTCATGGATATGGTTATGACCCTGTTAATGACGACTATAAGATCATTCGACGTGTTTATGTTAATCAATATAAACCTAATGACAATGTTGATTGGACTTATCTTCCAACGGTACCACAACCTTTTTGGGAGATTTATAGTGCAAGAAGTCATTCTTGGAAGAGACTTGATTTGTATATGCCTATAGATATAGGTCGTAAGGTGTATTTGAATGGAATGTGTCATTGGTGGGCGTACACTAATGTAGCTGATGCATACATGGTTTCTTTTAACTTGAGCAATGAGAACTTCTTTACTACGCATTTACCCTTGGATATGCAAGATAGCTATCCTAATGAGTGGGTGAAGATAGAAAGTGATCCTGACGAGTGGGTGAAAAGGTACTTTGACTTGGTGGTGTTAAATGGGTTTGTTGCTATGATCTCAAAGCATGTAAAGACATCTTCTTTTCACATATATGTTTTGGGCGAACTTGGTGTTAGAGAATCATGGACTAAACTCTTCATTGTCGGACCCTTGCCTAGCGTGGAGCGTCCTATTGGAGCAGGGAAAAAAGGTGATATATTCTTTCTAAAAAATGACAATGAAGTAGCTTGTTTTGATTTAAATACCCAAACAATTGAAGATCTGGGTGTTAAAGGGGAGCCTTTTTGTTGTCACTTTGCAATTTGCCGAATTAGGAATTAGGTGTTTTTGTATCCCAAGTTTACAGCTTTCACTCAAGAGCTTTATGAGTATTTTTGTTGTTAGGATTTAAGATTTTATTACCAAGATTTTGTTACCAAGTTGAATATTCACAATTGTACGAGAAAGAAGCATTTGTGATATGAACCTTTCTTTACCATTATTATTTCAATGCTATACTCTCTTTCCTATTGCATATTGTTCATTTGATTCCAATTGTATGCATGGTCTTTTGTCTTTACTGAATGCCCTCAATTTTCCTGTAGAAATAGCGTACATTTTGCAAACTTTTGCCAATATAATGAATAAGATATCTCTGTTTGAACCTCACAGAATAATGTCGAATTTATTTTAGTTATTTGTATGTTCCAAATAAATTTTATAGTGGACAAAATTTAGATTTCAAGTGTCTTGTACAAGCTTTTGAAATACTAATGTCCTGACGGTAATACAGTATGCTTTGTGAGAGGATATATATTTTTGGTGTAAAGGAGCATGTAGATCCTCATTAAATAAAATACGCAAAACTTTTAAATTTATCATCTGTTGTTATAACCGCGCAAATTTAAGGATAAGAGGGCATGTATGTCATGGATTAGACTATTACTCCGCAAATCGCAATTAACACGTGTGATAGAGTAGACCGATAATTGGAATTCTTTTGCTGATTCTGTGTTAATTACTGCTGCTCACATTCTGCTATCTGGTAGATGATTTTTCTCCACCTCACGGCAATTCCATTATGCATGGCTGTAGATATATGTTATTGGCTTGTTTTACCTCATTGATCAAAAGTAGGCAACTAATAAAATATATACAGGCTCTAGCAGTATGTTTTGTAGCAGAATTTTGTTTAGATGTAATAGAATATTCAGTCCACAACTCAAGAAGAGAATGGGGGCATTTTCCTATTTATATTGTCTTTCCCTCTCTAAGTCTTAGTGAAGAATACAACAACAACAACCAAACCTTATTCCACTAAGTAGGATCGGATACAAGGATCAAATTACCGCCAAAATTATAACACATTTTTTCTATGGCCATAGTGTTGGCATCTTTGTTGAACTGTTGTTATACATGTTAACTAATAATATAAAATGCTTTTTATGTGAATCCTCATTTCTGGAAGAAAAAAAAGCGGTATAATTGTATTCACCTGCAAAAATGTTTACATGAACATATTGTTCTTGACAATCATACAGTCACTCATAATATGGAATTTGGATAAATGACAACGGATTATCCTGTTTTAATTTAAATACCCAAAAAATTGAAGATATGGGTGTTAAAGGCAAGTCTTTCTGTTGTGAGGTCGCAATTTATAAGAAAAATCTTCTTCCAATTGGCCGAATTAAGAATTAGTTGTATTTGCATCGCAAGTTTAAAGCTTTCATACAGTTAGAATTTTTTATTTTATTATGACGTATGAAGTGTATGAAACAGAAACATGTAGCATATGATTCGTCTTTAGTCTTTACCATTTTTATTTCCATGCTCATCTCTCTTTTCTAATGCATATTGTTCTTCTTTCGATTCCAATTGTAAGCATGGTATTTTATCTTTATTGAATGCTCGCAATTGTAAGTCTGTGGAACTTCAAAAGAAACCAGTAATTTAGAATCTGCTGCATGATAAAGTGGCAGTGAACTCAATTGTAATAGTTTTGTTTTGCTTTTGATAATACTCGTTTCTGGTTTTGTGCCATGCTACACCGTCCTGGTTAAGCTGTCAAGGTTTGGACACTGCTCTCGAGTTTTGTATGATTTTGATCAACAAGCAGTCAATGTTCTTTGATTTTTCTCTATATGTTTTGATTTAAAGAAACTAGCAATTTAGAAAATGTCATGTTCCTTGTTTTATGTAGAGTGGAGAACTAGGTTGTGTGTGACTCAAAGCAATGGCAACTGTGCTTTGATTGTCACAGTCAGTAATGGCAGTAGATATCTGAACTTGCAGCTCATGTAGAAGCAACTGTGTCTGTGGTTTGATTGTGAAAGTAAGTAATATGAGTAGAAATTGCATGACTCCAGGCTCTGGATGTGGAGTGTGGACCTTCTATCATCACTATTATAGGTCCAATTGGCATTACAAAATGTTGGCAGACTAAGGTAAGTTTGCTGGCTGCTAAACAAGACCAAAATCAGTGGTCTCATTGAGATATCAACCTGAACATGCTTTTAACACTTTTGCAATTTGTATGACACTGTCTGTCATTGCTACTTCTGTTGTGTCTTAGGAGTTGGTTGCTGCCACAATAATCTATTTGTGCAACTTGTCTTTATGGTTGTTTTGTTACCCACCGAAGGACACAGAGACTTGAGCTTCGCTTACTTTCACCAATTTTATTTTGTTTTTTTAAATTATACTCCATCGCAAATGGGATTAGCTAAGCCTAGAAGCAGGTTTTTTAACCGGACAAAACTTAGGTGTATTTTGTTTACGTTGTTTTTCATGTCCTTACCACATTCTTAAAGATTAAGCTATTTCTAGCATTCCAAATAACCCAAAATGCTGCGTGCCAAATAAGTCAAAGATCATTCCAGTGCCACTTATTTCTTGCCTCCCTACTCCAACATTCCCAATGAATAAATAAATTTGGTGGAACAATGAAGGAGAACTCCAGCCAAGAAAACAAGTTAGCCTAAATTTGGCAAGCCACCTCACAATGTAGAAAAAGGTGAGAAGATGTTTCAATTGTAGCATTGCACAAAACACACACATCCTATTCCTCCCGCGGTAAAATGTTACGCACTAAGAGGTTGCTTTTTGTTGAAATCCTATAGTAAATAAGTTTTCAAGAGAAAGCCACCACTCTTGAGGGAGCCAGACTTTTCCACAAAAAAGTAAAAATTCGCGTCTCACTATCACTCCACCTCTCCTCCCAAATCATGAATCACACAATGTCACCAAGTTTGTTATAAGCACAAAAAGTGAAGTTTATATAAAGAAGCATACAAAAAGCATCCAAGTTTTTGTCTTTTTTAAAATTATTTTTTGAGGAGAAAATTGTTCAAAAAGTTGAGAGTAATTCATTCATATATCACATAAATTAGGTTACATTAGTGATATTGGTTACATTAGTGTATTTTGATGAGAGAGAATGATATATGAATAATTTAAAATAAATTAATTTTGATTAAAGAAAGTGATTGGTTATGAGAGAGAGAGACATAAATTAATTTTTTACATGACTAATAACACTGAAGGAAAAATATTTACAGAGATAAAAAAAAAGATAATTAGATGCATCTATAAACCACGAAGATGGCAAGAAAAAGATATAAAAAGTGAATTTCTTCAACTTCACACAGAACTTCTTCTTCCAATTATAACGACGGTGAATGACATGGTTCGTCCGTCGGTAAAACTGGGTTCAGCCAAATTGGTTGTGATCTGCGTCAGTCTTCTAGGTTTTGCTCTCATTGCCGATTTTCTATGGGCTTCTTCATCTCCATCTTCTTATTTCCCTCGTTCCACTTTCAAAACTTCCACAATCATAATCCCTAAAGAGAAAGAACAGAAGAAGAAAAATTCTGTAAGATTACTTGCAGATGCTTATGCTGATTTACCTGCTCCTCAACTTGTTTGGGAAAAGATGAAAACTTCACCTGTTCCTAGACTTGATGGTGCTGCTATTCAGATTCGTAATCTTTTCTTCGTTTTTGCTGGTTATGCCGACATTAATACTGTAACTCTCTCTCTCTCTCTCTCTCTCTCTCTCTCTCTCAAGGTGTTTCTTACAAGCTTAGTTAAGAATGGATATCATAAGTGTTAATTGTACAAGATCTTTTATGTATAAGCCGTTTCAAACAAGCTTTTATTTTATAAGCACTAAATTGTTTCTATAGTCAAGCTTTGCTTTTATTGTTTAACACTTTTATGTGTGTTTTGTTTTTAACTAATAAGTTGCTTCTAACATTGAAGAGGAAACAATAGTAAGCTCTGGGTGAGATGAAAATAGCTTACAAAATAAGCTAATTAGTACAGAAATATCACGAACTTTTTCATAAGATCGTCGAAAAACTTACAGAAGAGCTTAATTGATTCTGCTTAATTTGCCTATATAAGTTCTTTCAAACATGTCTTAGTGGTTTTTGTTATACTATTGTGTTTTTCAGGTACATTCTCATGTTGATATATATAATTTTGATGATGGAACTTGGGGAGGACGTTTTGACATGCCAAAAGAAATGGCACATTCACATTTAGGAATGGCGACAGATGGAAGATACATTTATATAGTCAATGGGCAGTATGGCCCACAATGTAGAGGTCCCACCTCTGATACCTTTGTACTTGACACCGAAACAAAGCAATGGAGCGGTCTCCCTCCTTTGCCAGTCCCTAGGTATGTATATATGAATGTATGTACTTACTCTCTCAAATTACCACACCGCATTTGTTTGTTTGTTTGTTATTTATTTCTGATATTTCTTTGTAACGGACATGCTTCCAATTGTCGCCTGATGTAGGATATTGATATCAAAGATGTTATTTACTTCCATTTTATAGTTCTTTATGTTGCTTTAGGAAGTGGTAGAGACTTGTTTTATCAAGTACTAGCAAATTTTAGTCATTAGGAAAGAAATTACCAATGCTGAATCTTGATCTCCCTTGAATATTATGATAGAGCAGTTGGATGTGCAGAGGTGTCTGAAAGGCCCATCTCATCTCTGTTCATCAAAATTATCTTCAACTTTTTGAGTTGGGAAGTTGAAGTTTCAAAGAAGTTATGGGAATATACCCAATAGCACAGCAAAAGATAGAGAAGTGGGATTTGTAGATATAAAATAAAATGCATAATAACATTTATATTGTTAACTACTCTGAGAACTGAATAGACTAAGCTTAAAAATTGATCCATTTAGTTTCAGTTAGGTTTCACTAGTTTGACTTTTAGTGGATGGAGACATGGAATAACATTTAAGGTGAAAATTGATCCATTTAGTCTGCCCCTCTTAGTAGGAAAATACCTTTGTTGTTTATCGTTCACTAGTCTGACTTATTTTTTGGCTATCAGAAAATTGTGGTTTTGGATGATCTGTCTTTAGATGTCATTTGCTGGGACATTATGGTGTTTTTGATTCATATAGTTGACTCTTTACTGTTGAAAAAGGCTTTTACTCTTGTTGCTCACTAGTCTGATTTCATGAATGTAATTTTTCTTGTATCTGGTTATGGGTGGAAAAGATTTTGACAATGTTATACTCAATTTCAGATATGCACCGGCAACTCAACTTTGGAGAGGTCGATTGCATGTAATGGGTGGCAGTAAAGAGAATCGACATACACCTGGATTAGAACATTGGAGTCTTGCTGTCAAGAATGGAAAAGCATTAGAAAAGGAGTGGAGAAGTGAGATACCCATTCCCCGTGGAGGACCTCACAGGTTCGTTGCTTAATAATATACAATTCCTTTAATTGATATAATAAGTACTACTGTGCTACTATATCTATAGAAATAACATATTAGTAGTGATATTTTTTTTATATAGCCATAAAATATTGATTCAAACTATAAACCATTTTAATCTTTATTTATATGCATTTTCTTATGTGAATGCCAAAATGTATGATGTATATGTCACCTGCTATTTGTTACTGATAAACATCATATTTTAGGGCTTGTGTTGTGGCCAATGATCGTCTTTATGTTCTTGGTGGTCAAGAAGGTGATTTTATGGCCAAACCTGGGTCACCTATTTTTAAGTGCTCGCGTAGGATGGAGGTAAGTTGCTGATATAATTGTTATGATTCTTGTCTTATTTAGTCCTATTGTGATCAACCTAACTTTCTTCTGCGATGCTGTTTTATAGTTTGCTCTGTGATTCATTGTTTATTGTCATGTCAGGTGGTCTATCCTGATGTTTACATGTTGGATGACGAGATGAAGTGGAAAGTGCTACCTCCAATGCCAAAACAAAACTCACATATTGAATTTGCATGGGTGCTTGTAAACAATTCCATTGTTATTGCTGGAGGCACGACAGAGAAGCACCCTGAAACCAAGAAAATGGTTTTAAACGGAGAAGTGTTCCAGTTTAACTTGAATACTTTGGTACAGACTTCTCTTATAAAGCTCTTAGGAAAATTGTTTTTGTTGCTGCATATTTGTTCTTACTCAATCATTTAAGCTGACATACATTCTTATATGTACTTTACTCTTTTATATGCAAGTAGCTATACAAAGAAATATCCCATTTCAGTTATTTCAGCATGTCACTCACTTGAACCCTGAAATTGGGATTTGACAACAAAATATCTTCTAGTTCTCTCCCACAGCTATGGAGCTTTTATAATTTGGAGCTAAACTCATGTTTTACCCTTTCTCTATATTCTGAAATCATATTGTTGTTCACTCTGTAGAACCGACACTTCTAATCTACGGCATGTCCTATGTTTGACACATGTCAGTATCCGACATGGTACTGACACATGTGATTGCATAAAATTATGTCATTTTTTTTCTTCAAATTATTACCGGTATCAACGTGCCCGATGTCCGTATCTGTGTCAATGCTTCATAGGTTGTTCATCCAGTGTCGGTGATTTTCCCATTTTCCCAGGTTTTAAAATTTTGAATTGCTGGTTTGAGATCAATAAATATAGTAAGATGATTAGGCACTCTTTGTTTTTATTTATTTTAAACCCAGACCTACATAGGGCTTTGAAGTGTACGATTCCACTGAATTCAATTTTTTTGTTAAGGTTCTTGGTTGCCTTTTCACTCTGTCATATACTCACCATTCAGTGAAATGTCAAAGCTTCCTTTACACAAATTTCACACGGTGCAAATTGTGGTTCATCTTTTGTACCCTTGAGTCCTTTTTAGTATCTAGTTCTGCAAAGCACCTTTAAATTTTAATATTTCTATTTAGTAACTTGTGCCATAACTTATGGTTTGTCAAACATTTTTCTGCACCTAATTTGCTGTCAATATGCAATAGAAACAAGAAATAATTTACAATGCTTTAATTCAATATCTAATAGTTTATTTTCAATATTATCAATGTCGCAGAAGTGGTCTGTGATCGGAAAGTTACCATACCGGGTGAAAACAACTCTAGTTGGATTTTGGAATGGTTGGTTGTACTTCACTTCAGGACAGAGAGACAAGGGACCTGATGATCCATCACCAAAAAAGGTCGTTGGAGATATGTGGAGAACAAAATTAAAGTTGAATGAGTGACCAATTGCTGTCGAATCGAATCTTTTTGTAGCTTCTTTATCTAACTACTATACGAAATTGCAGCAGAGGTGAAGAGGCCGATATATTACACATTCTTTATCGCTAGAATATTCGTTGTTGTAATTCACTGAGAATGGCTAATTCAATTCAACATTAATAGTTGTTGTCACAGACCTTATACAAAAGGCAAATTTACTCATCTTTTTTGAGGTGTGCTTACACCTCCTTTACTTTTTTAGGGTGGTTAGTGTTCATGTAAACTATACCAGTAGTGTGCACGCTTCTAATGAACTTTTGTAACCTTGCCCTGTTTATACTTTTTATATATCTTATAATATTATTTCTTAAAATATATGTTCAAATATCTAATTTGTGAAATCTGATTGGACATCTATACTTTACACGTCATTTTAGATGAATTATACAATGAAGGTGATTAAACAATTATGGGGATTGTTGTTCTTTTTCAACTACTAAAACACAAATACTTATATTGTGATATTCGTAAAACATAAAACATAGATAGAAACTAGGCATAATAAGTTTCTTGAGAAGATTTTTATTTTTTATTTTTCTTGAGAAAGTTAACTTTGGTTGTATGTTGATTATAATTATTTCAAGACCCGGTCTATGTAGAAAGACTCAACTCGGTTGGTCACTTGAAAAATCTAGAACACCAATCAACAAAGAACAGTCATTGTTTGACACTCCATTGGGGTCCAGTTGGCAGGTGAGGGATATAAACAAAGCCAGAAAATTAAGAGATATGATAGATAAGAATAAACAGTGGTCACTAAACTATCACTCTCTTGTCAATTTAGTCCCTAAAGTATCATGAAAAACAACCAATTTTGTTATTGAGGGACTACATAGTTTGATGAGAGAATAGTTTATGGACATATTAGTTGATTTTAATAGTTTAGGGACTAAATTGGTGAGAAGTGATAGTTTAAGGACTAAATTGACTGTTTATTTGATAGATAATGTAATAGGAAAGGGGAAAAAGAAATAAATACAGAAAGAGATGTAAGGGGAGAAAGTGCAAGAATATTAATATTTTAAACAATGCCACAAACCTATAATGCTAATGAACAATGCCAAAAGTTTTTACAATTTTCATATCTCTTCCTAATTGAGTAGTTGCTGTATTTACAATAGCAAATACTATAACAGCAGCAAATGACACTAAATAATGCTTATCTGATTGAAAATACATTGATGAAATATGCTACACATGACATAGTGGTCTTAACAAAGAGCACATGACTTGAGATTCATTGTGTCCTTAGGTAGTCCTTAGAGTTGAAGCACAAGCTCCCCAAGAAAAAGCTCCTTATCAAATCCAAGTCCAGAAGGTTCAACAGGTTGAACTAAACCATCCACCATTCCACCAAACACATACAAATAACGACCAGAAGGATCTACGCAGGCACGATGAAATGATCTAGATTTCGGTTCATATCCATTTGATTTCCATCGTTTCCACATCCTCGTCAACACTCTCTTTGAACTTGCTGTGGTTGAAGGAATGGAACTAATATCTAATACCCAAAAGTCATTTTTCCTATGTCTTGATGAGTCTTCTCCTCCATAAATTAACAACCTACCTCCTAAAACCATTGTAGCAGTGTGACCAACTCTAGGAAGTGAAATACCATCTGGTATGTTTTGTAAATCATAAAGTACTTGAATCCATCTCATGAAACCTTGACAAGTATCCAATAACCATACATCATGAAGCACTTCATAACCTAAACCTCTACCTCCAAATAGTATTGTTCTATTTCTTCCAATGCAAGTCAACGTGTGTCCTGAACGTGGCGGAGGTGATGGATGAATGGCAATCTCATGCCATGTGCCGAAACAATGACTATCCGATAACTCTAAGATCCATGTGTCCCCTAAGCGGAGTCCATGAAGTCCGATTCCTCCATGGATTACCATTCTCTTGTCATCGATGCAACAAGCAGCATGAGCTCCCCTAGGTGGTGGAGCAACACTCCCAACATCTATCATTTTCCATGAAAAAGTAATGCCTTTGTTTTCATTGTGTGCAACTTTTCCAATCCATGTATCATTTTGACGGTTTCCATGATCATTGATGCCTCCGAAGAGAACAAGGAAATCACCCATTTCCACACATGTATGACCAAATCTTCCACTTGGTATGCCTGAATGAACTGTCTTCCATTTCAATATTCTCTGGAAATCGTTACCAATGTATGCCACCCACGTGTCATCAAGGTGCCGCCCTAAAACAAAGCACAAAACAAATATATTATTTATTAGCATATAACTACTCAATTGAATCCTCTGAAGCATCTTTAGTGAAACATTGACTGTTTGATTAATCTAACTATTGAGATGATTATCTCTCTTATCTTAGATTAATCCAATAGTCGAGATTTGACTAGAGAGGTGCAAAGGACTCATGGTGATAACCATAATAGGGGCTTTGAAGTCCAAAAAGGCAGTGTATAAATAATTCATATGGTGGCATATTCTCCAAAACTGGGACATAACCTAACTTTCAAGGAGTATATAGGAATCCACAGGTAAATAAATCCTTCTTATGGTAAGATCAAGTAGAAGTCTCCTAGACAGGTTGAAATGCTTAAAATCCCAATTTACATCAATTACTGTAACAAGACATCAGCAAGAAAGCTCATACTCATTGATACTTTGATCTTTCAAATGATAAAAATACAGTGAATCAGTGATAACAAATTTGACATGAAAATAACCATGAATTCACTTCATTCTCAAATATAACCTACATCACCTAAACTATAACAAACTTTCAACATTTATGCTTAATTACACTTTTGTAACTAAAGTGTCAGGATTGTGCAATTTTTATCCTGGTGTTTCAATTCCCCGAATTGAATCCTCCATATAGCCAACTGCCCAATTGTTATAATCAGGTCCTTTCGTCTATCAACCGGTCTAACTTTTAACATTAAGAGCCTACGTAACCAATGTGGGTCTAAGCTAGTGTTGACTTAAAAATTAGACGGTTAGTAGACAAAGGACCTCATTATACCAATTAGGATACCTAAGAGACTCAAGTCGCGCAATTGGAACTCAGATCAAAATTGCATAATCGTGTTGTCTAGAAACTAAAATAACAATTAATTGAGTTTTATTATAATATTTTTCTGTTTAATTCGTTTCTTTTTAGGGTAACGAATTTGTAACTGACATGATACACAAAAAATAGATAAGATTATGATATATATTAGATATAATGATTACCTGGTTTAAACTAGAAGCCATGTGAATCACTTATGAAGATACACAGCACAAAATAACAAAAAAATAACCAAAAAAAGAAAGAAATAAAAGCATGGAAAGTGAAACTAACCTCCATCACAACCACCACCAAACAAGATAAGACAGTCAGAAACAAAGTTGAGAGAGTGAGAAGCTCTTGCTTTAGGGAAATCTAAATCTCCATGAGGGTATGACAATTTATGACAACAAACAGAATCCATCTGATATATTTGCTTATAGAGTTTCATCCATGAAAACTGATGAACATACTTGACTAGTGAATCCACACATGTTGAACTCAAGTCTCTCTTGCATAAGGATTTCCACAGTGTTTCAGATGAAGTTAAAGCTTTGAATCTCTTGCAAGTCATGGAAAGAGAAAGAATTGCATCTATAGGGAGAAGAAGGATAATAGTGAAGATGTAATCTTGAGGTATGTTGGTTATTGGTGATCCACTATAATTTTGATTATAACTAACACTAGTGGTTTCTTCCATGTCTGTTTTTTTTTTTTGTTGAAGCTATCTATGGTTTGATTCTTGTTGGAAGAACAAAGTTTATGTTTTGTTTTTTTGGTCGGCTTGTGTTTGGCAGAAGACAGGTTTTGTTTGAGGTAGATGGTGTGGTAGAGAATTGGTAAAAACTGGTTTTTGTTGAGTAATATGTCATATTGAAGATAATGGTAAAATTATTGCTGTATAAAGATTGATTTTTGACAGGTTAGTGGGGTGCCCATTCTTCCTTGTCGTTTTTATGGAATTATTATGAGTCTTGGTTTTTCTTTCAACATGGTTTGGCTTGTTTTATAGCATGTTCATTTTATTAGAATAAGACAAGAGTTTTCACTTTTATTCCAAAAAAACATAATTTGAATGAAAGAAGGAAAAAAAAATCTCTGACACTGGCAAAAAACCATTTTGCATGCATAGATACTATACAACATTAGATATATGAGACTGGTTTTTGCTTTACCATAGATATTGAATTAATTTTGAAGAGTTTTCTTGTCCAAAGGTTGTTGAATTAGACCCTACACATTAAGAAGGTCACGTTGCTGCTATTAAATTAGGTTGCGCCTACATATAGAGTTTGGAATGGAGCAACAACGTGTTTAGTGTGAGATAAATAAAGTTTTATTATGACAATGGACCCTCAATTAAGTGCAGGTATGAATCACGTTATCTTAAGGGAGTTTTAATTATGAGAATAGACACAAAGTGAATCTGTCAATTAGCATATCTTGAGAATTTTTTCAAAAGATGTGAAAATAAAACCATATATATGCGCTAATTGTCGTATTTATAATATAATTTAAGCCTTTTAATTTAGAAAACTATACATACATTTTAATTTAGAATATTTAGAAAACCGCAAGTACACTAATTGATTCACAGCTTTTGATCATAAGAAAATTTAAGTCTAATTTAGCATAGCCTTTGAAGTTCACATCAAATTTAACTAGCATTTTATAACAGACATGGAAAGCTTATTCGAGCAAAAAGATTAAAAAAAAAACATACAACTTATTTCTTCTGAGTTATGATAAATAATTTCTAGTCGAGTCAGAAATGGATTTGATGCATTCACCAGCCACTACAGTCAGTGATCTCGCCTTTGAAAATCAGACGGTAAATTTAATGTTACTGATTTGCTGAAATCACAATGTAAATTATCTGGCTGTTTATATCAGCAGACTGTAGTGACTGCAGAAATTATTGACAGCAGCGAATCCAGTTATGTCTCATGACCCACCAGCCTAAATAAAATATCCTTGCAATTGCACATATGATACAATTTCAGGTGCATGTCAGCCACCTTAGCAAAAAGTATAAATTAATGCGTCCAAAAAAGTCAAAGATTATTTAGAAGCTCGCGGGGTTTGGAATCTTCAATCTTGTCTACTCTTATCAAAGAAAGAGAGGATGACATTACGCGCACGCAACTTCTTATTTCTGCAAATCAACATCTTATTTATGTAAATTGCACACTTTTCCTTTGTGTATTAATTTCTGAAGAGCGGCTTTAGCTTCTTCTAATGTTTCTACACTCTGCCCTTCATCAAATGATATCCTCTGAATGTTGAACTGCATAAAAGACATTAAATAATGAGAAAATGGGGCATGCAGTCGGTGTAAACTGATTTTACGTGGACATCAAATGAGAATCCAATATTTAAGTTATTTTAAAATGTGGTTACAAAGTGGATTTACTTAGCAATTCACGAGTTCTCATTGGATATCGGTGTAAAACTAATTTACACTGACAACACATCTCTTTTAAACTCTTAAATAATTGTAATAAAATAAACAGCAGCCACATGTATTAGATAGTCAAACTAACAGTTAAAACAAAAAGCTTACCTGAGCCCCTTGACGGACTCTAATATCAGTCCCTTTGCTGTCGATAGATATGAGTGCTGCGTCATCTACCTCAATCTCATTAGATAGCAGTTTCTTCAGGGGCTTTGAGAATATGGCATTGAGTTCCTATTGTTTCAAAAATAAAACCAAGCAATGAATTGTTATAACTTTGTTAGAGATATACTTGTGTAGCTCAGTATGATAGTCATTTGTTTTGTTATTGAAGCTGTTATCGTCTGTTGCATCAGTTTCTGATGGTTAAAAGTTTAGAGATGATTAGCTGTAGTAAGTTATAACTTGTAACAGTTGTTTCCAACTGTAGATTAGCCCCTATTAATGCAAGAACTACAACAGAGGTCAATATAATATGAAATACAGAGTTTCTCAGGGATTGCTCTTTGGTAGTCTGGCTTGTTCCTCAAGTTCACTTTCTCAGTTTCCCACACTTTCCTCTATTTCCTCACTGAGTCACTGATCCTCAGATTCTTTTACTCAAGGACAAGTTTTAGATAATCATATAAACAAGTATCTAAATGATGCAATGTTGATGCACAAAATTTGACCGAAACAGCTAGACTCGAAAAACAACCTAAGTTTGGTTTGAATGTTATTTTCTGGGAGGGGAGAAATAACTAACAAGGATAGGACTCAAGAAAACTATTCTTTTTTATCTACATTACTTAGGACATTAGTGAATAAAAGGAAAGAAGTAAGGACTAACTAGTAAACTAATATCCATCCTGAGTGAAGTACGTTAATGTCCATAATATTCTTCTAAATGGGGAAAGAAAGAAATAATTTGAGTCAGAATTCAGAAAATTTACCTTCAGATACTGCTCACCACCATCAACTGCAATCTTATCTGGTTGAAGGGTTTCATATTCCTTTACATCCACCCAAGCAACAGTACCAAAGCCTCCAATGAAATATATGTCACTGCCAAGGATAAAAAATGATTGAATTAGGTATGCAAGTTTCGGTACCGAACAATAATTCTGCATGGATTCTATGGTTCATGAGTGCTGTATATTATATCATAAGGAACTAATATAATTTTTGTGGGAAGTTTCAAAGGAAAGCAAAAAGTCCTGCATATGCTCTTGATGCTTCACCAAACCCCAAAAATATGATTGTTTCGTGACTAACTGAAACAACTGTTTCTTTTGTCAAACTCTACCATAATGAGCTCTTTATTGACAAATATAAACTAGGCCAAAGTAAAATGCCCCAAAATGAGTTTGCATATAAGATGATTTCTTCAACACAACATTGCTGGAAAGAAGTCAACCTTATATTCTGCATCCTAAAATAGTAGAAGTTGCCCCACTGTTGAGAAGGACCTTGCTGGTGCTTTGCAATGTACTGCTTATGCGCCCATTCCTGTTGGTACAAATTGATATTATGATATGCACAAATAAATCTCAGTCAGAAATATAAAGTGTACCTTTTCTGACCCACAAGAATAAATTTATCAGTCAATAACCTGTTGATCTTCTGGAAGTGGATAAACATCCCCAAAAATAGTTACTCTTGCATTGGACAAACCACTCCATCCAGGAATCTGATAAACATAACTGTCAATAAAACTCAGATGGAGAAAACCAAGAACGACAATAAAAAAACTCAGAAGGGAAGTATCAAATAGCCAACCTGAACAACAAGAGTGCATCTTGGGTCAGCCAACAAATTCCTTGTGTGAATTGCTAGAGGAGAAAAAGAGAATATTGGATCTGCAAATCAAGAACACAAGGCATGTTTCATACTTCATAGATAAACACAATGAACAAACAAGTAAACTATAATAGTTCAGGAAGCCCTGTCGATCTATAACCAACCAAATAAGGTAGCGAACAGCATGAAACAGATTTCAGAAATGAATAAATTACGTAATGGAGAGGAACAAATGGAACCATCAAACTGATCCAGGGGAACTTTAGAATGCAAGAATCTTGAGGTGGACTGTCAATTTTCATCTTTTTTTTTTTTGGGTACATTTATGCCGTATCACTATCATTGATTGTCATTTGGATTGGAACTTGATGAAACCCAATACCCCCACATGCTATTCAAATCATATACTGATAGTATGTGTTTATGATAGAAATGAAGATAGGTTGAATGGGTATAGTGGGAAGCATATGGGTGAAAGAAGAGGCAGGAGAGGAACTAAAGAAGATGGGAAAGTAAAAGTATACCCACTGCAGAAAAGATGCCATGGGAAAGTTTGTTAGAAGAGAATGAGAAATGGGGAGTCCGTAACGTGGATGGCTATTACATGATGTGTGAAGATACCAGAACAAGTGATGGTAAAAATCACTGCTTCAAAAACCTAACTTGACCATCTCTTGGCATAGTGGTATTGGCTTGGGACGTGGGAGTGTGCTCCTCATCAAGGTCTCAGGTTCGATTCTCTCTGGTGCCAATTTGAGTGGGCTAATTTACCTTCTTCAAAAAAAAAAAAAACTTGACCATCTAGAACTGATCAAGTGTTCCATTCATTTAGCCCAAAACAACCCAATATCAAAACCAGTAGAATTGGTGCAAAACCGGTGATGAAGAGCTAGTTTGAACCATCCAAGACAATTTATAAAGGCCAATACACGTGAGTTTTCATAATTGGTTTTTCTTTATCTCACAAATCATATAGTATGGCCGTTTTATGTTAATTTAAAATTTGATTTAACTTAAATTATAAACATTTATGCTAATATATTAGGTGTATATAATATTAAAAATATATATTAATTATCACTGTTTGGACCAGAGTTGAACTATTCAACTGTGAAACAGTGCCTTTATCAGTTCAATGGCCAGATCTGTTTTTCTAATATTGGCAAAAATGAAGGGGAAGGAAGATAGAAAGAGATAGGGGATGAAAGGCTTGGCCAGGCTTGAGTATCCTGCTCGGGTGCAAAATCCCCATTGTATGTTGTTTTCTTTTGCATTCAAGTTTACACAGAGGGGTTCGACTAGTAAGTTGTTTAAAATTTGTAAGACCGCCTACTTTCTACCTAAATCTCCAGCTCTTATCATATTCTCATTGTTTTCTGAGCAAGAATCAAACCTAGGTTGGAATCATCTGTATTCTGTAATCAGGCCCAATTTACAACTACTTAACTATCTCCACATTCATTAACTTGGTAACCAAATACTAGAATTACGAGAACCGGCTATCAAGAATGTTAAATATCTGGCACCTTGGACCAGCGGACCACAACTCCCAACTTAATCTCCTATTAATATCATTCAAACCAAGGATATACAGCCAATAACTAAATCCATACTGCATAAAATATTCAAAAGTGAATAGGAAAGTCAAATCAAGCAAATGAAGAATTATCAACTTACGGCCCATCGAATCCGGCGCAAAATCAACTAAAGAACCAAATGGATATCCTTCTCGTCGGTGGTGCATACGAGACATTACAGAGCAAAGATGAGCAAATCTGGCCTGAATTATTCAAGGAAAGAACATTTGAAAATCAATAAAGGTAATCCATGAATGAACTCAGTGCCAGGTGCAGTTTTACTGCAGAATATATACAATAATCACCACCTTACCTGCTCCATCAAATTGCGAACTGCCAAAGCTGGTCGGGGCAAACCATGAGCTGAGGTTGCACTCTGGACACCACCAGAAATCGGAGTTCTGAAAAGTCCAGCCCTGGTACCGCCACCTGACCCACTTCCTCCTGGAGTCGTAATAGTTGACCATGACATACCCGTTTGTATTGGCTCATGATGTGTATCATCATCATCAATACTCTCAGAATGGCTTAAATTTTCCTTCATAAGCATAAACCCAACTAAGTCAATCAAATGTGAATGATAAACATATTATTTGATCATCTATAACAACAAACCAATTACCAATCATAAACCCTATTGTTATGCATCATTAAATTTTCCATTAACCATGTAATTAAAGTATGTGTGTTTGATTCTGTGATAGTGAGAATAGATTATGTAAAATAGTTTGAGTATTAAGGGATTTATGCTTGGTTACATTCACATAAAAGTTAGTTGAACAATAAATTTGAGAAAATCACATTTAGAGACAAAAGTTGATCCCCCAATCCCAATTTTGGGATCAAACAGCGGCCAAAATATGTCCCCAATATATCAAATAGCGACCATCCTGAATCCCAAAATCTGGATATCTTATTTTTGGGGTTAGCCGCTCCAGTCTGCAATCCAGGGTTGACAACATAGCGTAAAATTAAGCTGAACAGTACATCCGAGGCTATAAATCAATTTTGAAGGCAAAAGCTCAAATTTTCAGCATCAAACAGGCAAAATTAATTCTACTAAAAAACACTCACACACATCCAAATCAATTTTTCCCTCTCAAAATTGAAACAAACATGCACTCACAAATGACAGCTTCAAATTAGAATTCATTCTAGCTCTAAATGAAAAAACAATTATACTCAACAACACTAGTGCATGTTTAGTTCCACTTTTGGATGAACCAAAATTGATTATAAAAATTAGCATTGATTTTTCCTCTAAATATTGTAGCTTTTGATTATTACATGAACTTAAACTCACTTTCACACATGCATCAATTGAAACATAAATCACATTTCAATTGAATTCAATCAAAATCAGTTTTTATTACAGCGAAACGAAACACAACGAAAAAAGTCAAAATCAAATTTTTATGTGACTGAAATCACAAAAAAAAAATATGAATCGAAACCTGAGATTGAGAAGGTAGAGCAGGGGAGGTATTGAGTTCACCACCTTCTTCGGTTGGAAAAGCAGAGACACGAAGAGGAGCTGCAACCAATGAGTGTGAGGAGTTTGAAGGTTGGAGTTGATTGATTTTCAGGAAGGCAGGTCGCGGTGTAACTCCGCCGCCGACGGTGACGGAAGAAGGAGTGCGGTGGTGGTGGAGGGAATGAGTTGAGGAGAGAGATTCCATTGGATTGGATTGGATTGGATTCCGTTATATGATGAAAAGAGAGTTTTCTTTTTCTCAGTCAGGTTTTTGGGTTTTGAAGGTAAACCCCATTAACGTTGAGAAATAATAAAGAATATATACACTTTTCCTCTTTTTTTAATATTATATTATTCTTATTCCTATTCTGATTTTTGATAGGGGTGAGTGAGTGACTTAGAAGTGACTAGGATACTCAGATTGGCATTCACACGTATACAATGTATTTATTCAACAAAATAAAACAAAGAAGAAAGATTTCCTCAAAAAAAAAAAAAGATCAAACGTATTATTACTTTCTCATATCCTTATTATTTTAAGAAAATTCAAAAATCAAATAAGTAACCAATTCAAGAATGAATTTATTCTATTCATTAAGTCATTTCATTAAAAAAAATAATTTAAAAAAACTAAAATGGAATATATTACCAACAAAAAAGTGTCTTTCCTAGCACAAGGTGTGCTAAGGAGAAGACAACAAAGTGAACAAAGTATTTAATACAAATCATGTACAAAAAACAAAACAAGAAAGAAATAACTATTAACTTATGCCAACATGGTGAAAGGACTAAGCCACCAACCATGGTAATTGAAGGGAAGAGTAGGAAATTTCCCTTCAACTGCCTAAAAGCAAGAGACTTAATCTTGTCGACAACCTGTATTACTGAGCATTCTTTATCGGTGAAGATCCTATTATTTCTTTCCTTCGAAATTTCCCAAATCGAAGCAAACCAAATGACCTGAATGATCGAACGACGCACCTTAGAAACATCACCGCTATAACTAAATTGATTAAAATGGTCCAACACATTATAAGGGATGACCGCACCAATGCCAAGCTACTTATAAATAAAGTGCCAAATAGACCTAAAAACATTACAATGTAAAAATAAATGATGGGCTGATTCTTCTAAACCACATCCAGCCACACACATCCTGGAATCATTATCAATGACACCACGATGAAATAGATTGTCTTTTGTTGGCAACTTGTCTCAAAATAACCGCCAAGCGAACAACACAACCTTAAGAGGGACATCCTTATGGCAAAGAGAGGAAACAACCACCGGTTGCGCAATAGGATGTTGGGTTGTCAGGAAATTATAGGCACTACGAACAGTGAAAGCTTTAGATGAATCCAATGTCCATGGCCACCTACCATCTTTGTCAACCTGTAAAATCACATTATGAATTAATAATGTAAGTTCTCCCACGACCTCCTCCTCCCACGCAAACAACCTCCTCCTCCACCTCCACGCCTCTCCCTCCTCCCCCCACCCTAACTGACACATATCAAACACAGATTTGTCTTTAAACAACGGCAAGTCATATAACCTGCTAAACCTTTCTCTAAATGACATCCCACCCATTCAAACATCCGACCAAAAAAGCGTTTGTTTCCCATTTCCCACTGAGCGACTGACATGGGCATTAAACCACTCATCCCTACATAAGGCATGCGTATCACGCCACCATAATGAAGCCTCACGGCCACCCCCCTTCAGCCGCCCTCCCTCTACACCATACCTTGCTGACAACACTCTAAACCATAAACTCTCAGTATCCTCCAACAACCTCCACCCCCATTTACCTAACAATGCTAAATTAAACTCCCTAATTTTCCTTACCCCCAAACCACCAACCTCCTTACTCCTGCAAACAGTTTTCCAATCCACCCAAGTAATTTTCTTGTGGTCATCACTCCACCCAAGTCATTTCATTAATGATAATGATCATATGATTATCAAACAAGAACATTTGTGATCATATTCGTAGAGATTTTATCATAGATGATTTAGGATGATTCAAGAATCTTCTATCATTATTCAAGATATTATTTCGGCCACTAGAAATCAAACAAAAAATAAATAACTTTGAAAAAGGTCTCTCGCGTTCTTAACATAACATTCTCGTCATTCATGCTAAAATATTAGAATGTTCGCAAGAGAATAGAATGTTATGATGGTTACGAATGTTTCCCACTAAAGGACAAAGTATGGAGATAAAGTAAACTAGTAAAGGATATTCAAAAGATGAATCATAAAGTTTTGATGTTATATCCTAAAGAAATATATTTTTCATTATATCCATATGGGCCTTTACATTAAGAAGAAAAGATTCAACAACAAGGCGTTTTCAATTTCGACCTTAAATAAAGAAGTAAAAAGATCTATCTCAAGAAGATTGGTGCAGATCAATCTGGTCATAGCAAAAGAGAATGATATGACATCAACAATCATATCAATCACGTCCTAACAACTAAATTGCACCATACTTCAAGAGAGAGTTATATAGATTTGTTAACATCTTGGAAAACGTGTCCAACGATTATAAATAGTTTTATGATGTGGCATTTATGCACACATATTCTATGAGCTTGTTCCCTCGATCATATATCAACAACATCGAAAGGAGAATGTTCTGGACGAGAAAAATGTTATGGACAAAATTGCACTATAGTTTACGAGATAGTTGCAAAAAGTTGTTGACACCATGGAAAACATGTCCAATAGCTATAATCAATTTTAAACTTAGCCTCCAAGCTTCTCATCATCTATAAATACAATAAAGTTTAGAAGATCAAAGAGTTCAACCTACATTGTATATCGAACTTGTTCTAAAAAGCTCAAGTCATAAACTCTTTATTAATCAAGAAAACTCCAAGCTCTTCAATATATCTTTGAATCATATATATATATATATATTATGAGTTTGTCGTAAGTCATCTCAAACACGAGTTGAGAAGTCATTGAAGCTAAAGAGATTGATCTTCAATCATAATCCCCTTTCAAGTGAAAATATCATTATCTCTTCATCTTTAACTCACTTAAGCTCATAACATATTTGTGGATCACATATTCTGAATGTGTTCATATCATCACACCCTCAAACACGAGTTGAATGTAAATTAGACCCCAAACACAATCATACTCATTGTAATTTTCTCAAGTATATCTTTTATGTTAGAATGAGAGGCATTTTGTAAAAATCCTTTATAGGTTAAAAGGTGATTGTAAAATCCTCTGTAGGTTCAAAGGTGATTGTAAAAAATCCTTTCTAGATTGAAGGGTCAACGATTGTACTTGATCAAGGATTGATCAAGCGAAAAGTTTAAAGTAGAACATTCTAGACCGAAGAGAATATTCTGGCTCAAAGCACTATGGTGAAAATCTGATAGTTGTGATAATTCGACTAACCAACATTGAGGAACTAGTATACTTCTTGTATATGATCTCTCTAACTCTACTCCTTACTTTCAGTCTACACAAGTCACACTACACTTACACTTAGGGTATTTTTATTAAATAATATTTATATTACTAAGCATATTTTAGAACATTCTCTACAAGAGAAGGTTCTCTAACAACTTGATTGTTCCTCAAAGTCCAAACTTGAGAAACATATTTAAGTATATGATTGAATTTTAAAAGGATCACAATTTAGATTCTCCATTTCTTATGACTATTTCTTCCACTTCATATATAAGTGATCATTAAAAAAACATTTCGCACTATCAACATCATACACATCAGGTTCAACAACATTGTGTTCAACACTGTCCGGACTCCAATCAATGGGAGATTCACCAATGTTTGGTTTGGATTCAGCGAGAGGTTCAACCATAACTACAAATATATCACAAAACAAAACCAAAAACAATGAATTAAAACATATGCACATAATAGAATATTCAATAAAACAGTGCAGGTTTTCCAATGCAAATGGTCGGTGGTTACGTTCCGATCCTGGATCAGTTTGTAACTATTGATAGTGTTGGCTCTGGTTTAAAAAAAAAAAGACAACGTAATAGGTTTGAAAGATATATTATATATATTTTTTATACCAAATGAGTGTAGAAAGTCTTTATAAATCTAACAATGGTAATTTGAGGCACAAATTTCCCAAAAAGATTTGAATTTTTTATGAAAATAAAAGGTAGGGTGTTGAAGAAGTCTAGTTTCAGAAATGTGGTACCTTATACACGTATGACATAGATCAGTTCGTAAAACCTGAAACCCACCGTTTGGAATATAAATCCCGATAGGATCGGTTCGTAAGACCAAATGAAGGTATTTTAGAAAATTTGAGGGACCTGTGTTTAAATGAAGGGGTCTATAGAGCAATTTCCAATGTTAGATAGCACTGACCCAATAGTAAGGTCTTGTTACAAGTGCAATTATGGCCCAAATAACGTTAGGCAAGCAGATCCATTTTATATATTAAAAGTTGTTTTTTTATAATTCATTACACGGTTAATTAAGTTTTTAGTCCGTATAAATATTTTGTTTTTAATCCCTACAAAATAAAATCATACTTTTTAATCCCTATAAAAATTTTCATCAGCATTTTTAGTCCCTATGAATTTTTCCATCAGCACTTTTAGTCCTTGTAAAAAATTTCCAGCAACAGTTTTGGTCCCTAAAATGCTGAAGGAAAATGTCACAGAGACTAAAAAGTGTGATTTTATTTTATAGGGGCTAAAAACAAAACTGTGAATATTTATAGGGACTAAAAACTTAATTAACCTTTTATTATATTATTATTATTATTATTGAAATGGTCAATGTTAGTAGTTAGATGATAGGGTAATTTTTTTCTTCGTTCAAGTTTGAACAAAGACCTCTACGTCTTTAATGCTTAGTTCAAATTAGTCGAGCTACCCAACCACAATTAATTATATAAAGCAAAACAAAAATTGGGGGTGAGCGGTCACAAAAGCTCTATTTTCTTCTCCTTCATCCACCAAAGAGACCCAAAACCACCCCTCTAACTCATTTTTCTATTTCCCTTTTATTGAAATAAGTGATTTTCACATCTATTTCGTTTTTTCTTTTGCGATTTCGTCGTCTTAGTGCGACGTTGTTTTATTCATCGTCTTTGTGCGACGTTGTGTGTCTTTCTTGTTTCGTTCAGGTATTTGTTCGATTCAGATTGTCATATCAGCTTTGATCCAGTGCAAATCAAATCAATGACTTTGGAGTCGTCAACGTTGCAGATCCGAACACATGGGTATTCCGGAGACTTAAATATAGTCATATATGTGTAGGCTTTGGTACTTTGCCGTTTTATGCTATTAACATGGATGTTGTGAATTTGTTCACACAATCATCATTTTTGACTTTTGCCAATTTTCATTGTATCGATGTATTCTATCAATTTGAATGAATGAATATCGTTTATTTTTGTAAAAAAAAAAATTGAGGAGGCTAGATGTAAGATTATTTGGAGCCTCCCTTTGAACCTCTAAAATTAGTTGTATATGCTGGGGAGAAAAAGTTTTTTTTCATTATAACTTTTTAAAGAAAATATTGTAAATTTTATTTTGTTTATCCTTTATCTTCATGTGTCCCTCCTTTGTTGTGTTGTCATATTATTTATCATGCTTCTAATAGATAATTCTCGAGACTTTTTACTTAAGAAGAAGAAGAAGATCAGAAACTACTATTTTGTACTTATAAATTTCCAGTTTTATACACGATGGTTGTAAAATTCGCATGATTAATAAACCGAGTAAATTAGTATTATATATTTTTATTGTAAAATTGCCATTTTATTTTTGCAATAATTTCTATAATAATGTAAATCATCCAAATGATAAAATTTAGTAATATTGCTTTCATTTCAATCAAAAAAGGTACTAACTATCCTATTCACTTTGACACCAATTAAAAAACAAAGATTTTTATTTTTTTTTGATAAAAAAAAAATCAATTAATAGTAGAATACCATTTTAGTAACTGAAAACTTGTTTATGTAAACCCCTTTTCCATATAGCTTTTAATTAGTATATTAATTTCTAATTCCACTTTTGATACCTTCAAGTACAAGTTTTCAAAGGTTAGGTACATGTTTCAATATCCCTCACCTTTTTCTTTCTCAATCACATTCACACCCTTCTACACTGATTTTTCACCTTACTCCTCTCACTTTTAAGCTCAACCATTGATCCAAAACACTGCTATTAAACATACAAGTTTATTTCAAATCAATGTATCTTCCATCTTTATATTATGGACTATGCTATTTGATAAATCTTTGATTCTTTCTCACATCCACAAGACAAACATTTCAATGAGAACATCAAAATTTGCATGTCTTCTAATTGTTTCTGTTTGTTTACTATTATTTGCAACAGTTTCAAGATTGAATATTCCTAATGTTTCTTATTATGCCACAGTCGCAAATTTACAAGAACAGTACAATGATCCTAAGAAAATTCTTGTATCAAAAGGAAAAGGGCACCCTCCTGTGTTTGCATATTGGATTTTCGGCACGAAAGGAGAGAGTAAGAAGATGATGAGGTTGTTGAAAGCTATATATCATCCAAGAAATCAATACCTACTTCAACTTGATGATTGTTCATCTGACTCAGAAAGAATGGATTTAGCTCTTTATATTAAATCTCATATGGTTTTTGAAGAATTTGGAAATGTGAATGTTGTTGGAAAGAGTTATGGTATCAATAAGATGGGATCTTCTTCACTTTCTGCTTCTTTACATGCTGCTGCTTTACTTCTTAAAGTGAACTCAGATTGGGATTGGTTCTTCACCTTAAGTGCTTCTGATTATCCTCTCATGACTCAAGATGGTATGTTTTGTTAATGTCTATGTGTTATTGACATTTTTGTTCCAATGTTCATGATAATTTAGTTATAACTTATAAATATCCATGAGTTTTGTCCCAAATTGAAGTCAATTTAAATTTTTTGGTTAATTAAGTAAATGGTAACATTCAAAATTTCGGTTTTTAGTCCCTACAGAAGAAGAAAAAATCGTACTTTTTAGTCATCTAAAATTTTCTGTCAAAATTTTTAGATCGTGTAAAGATTTTCATCAGTATTTTTAGTTTTTGTAAAAAATTTTGTCATCATTTTTTGTCCCTAAAAATGTTACAGAAAAATGTTGCAAGATTGAAAAATGCGAATTTTTTTTTGTAGAGACAAGAAACGAAATTATAGATATTTATAGACATCGTTTACTTACCAACAACAACATAGTGATCACAGTCATATTCAAATGAGCTTTGTGCAGATATCCTTCATGCTTTCACAAACCTACCAACAAATCTCAACTTTATTCATTACACTAACAAGACACTACGTAACGAGTAAGTAATTTCCAAGTTATAAGGTTTCGATTATTTCCTTAATTATAATCCCATGTTACAATACAGTTTTAATAACACAATCATAGTGAATGTTGTAAAAAGTGGAACAATAATTTTCAAATATCTCAAACATAGTTATAAAATAGTTGATGACATGATGCAGGCAACGAAACATGAATCAAATAGTGGTAGACCCAAGTTTACATGAAGAAAAGAGTAGTTCACTTTACTTTGCTGTTGAGGCCAGAGATACTCCTGATGCTTTTAAGATATTTCGAGGTCAGTTTACTTTCAAAAACTTCCCAATTAGATATAAGATATTTGTATGAAACAAATTTGATGATTGAATATTGAGAGTTAACAATCGTTTTTAGTGTGTTTGGATTCGTGGTCAAATTAGCTAATTATGGTCAACCATCGTAATTTTGGTAAAAACTATAAATTTTAATATTCACAAAATCAAAGTAATTTTGTCAAACTCACTCTCAATCCAAATATACCCAATCCTTTATGGTGCGTTAACACATCTTAGTTTTAATGGATTAGTCACATATTAAAAAAAAAAAATTGTATCCAATCATTAATATATGAATGTTGCTCTTTAGGCATCTAAAAAAGTTGAACGGTGGTTAATTACCTTTTGCTTCACTTTTTAAATCGGTTAAACCGATTTGAAAAGTGTCTAACGATAGTTAATGCTCGGTAAGTGCATGTGAGCAATTGCTAGGAGGATCTAGATATATCTCTTACGATGAATCAATGGTTAGTTTGTAAGATGGTACATCCTTCATGAAGGTTGCATTAACGTGAGTTTGGATGATTCTCCTTTCGGTAATCTAGGAACGCGGGTTAGGGAGGCCTTTTAAGAGATGATAATGAAGTTTGGTTACATTTGTTTTCCTTCTCGATCATGTGTTAGAGCTTCTAACTTGCTAGCAGAACTCTCAACTATTTAGGACGGCCTTCATTTGGCCCAGGATCTTGGTTATATGTCTATCATAGTCATGAACTAAAAAGATCAACAAATAGGTGATTAATAACGTTAGAAAATATCCTCTAAAAAAAATAACGTTTGAAAATTAGATATATAGGTGCATAATATCAACAAATAGATAAAAAAAATAGATTCATAATTAATTGTGTTTTTAGTGTTTTTTTTGTCGAGTAGCCACTAGGCTAGAAATTCATTTTTTTAAGGTGAATAAATGTAGTGTTAGGGTTCAAATCTCAACCCCTACATATATTATTTTATGTCTCTGCCAACTGAGCCACAACGACTGATTTTGGTGTTTTTGAATGGGGGAAAATGGAATACAAAATGTATAACTTATTTCTTTATGTTCAATTTTCAAACAATGGAACACATCTCTATTTTATTTTATTTTGTTTTCTTCCATTCCATTTCCTCTCACTTCGCTCTACTCCTCGAGTTAAAATTCTCTCCATTTATATTTCTCTTCATTTCTTCTATTTGGAGAGATAAAGACACAAAAATATTTAAAAAATATAAAATAATTAACGATGAGTCAAGACCCTCTTCATTTATTTCCCTCCATTTAGACAGATAAAGACACATAAAAAGTCAAAAATAATTAAGGCTAAATTATGGTCTTAGTCCCTGCAAATATGCCTCGTTTTGATTTTAGTCCCTGTAAAAAAAAGTTTTGTTTTTGGTCCCTGCAAAATTTTTTGTTTCTGAAAATAGTCCCTCCACTAGGGACTATTTTAAAAAAACAAAAAAATTTGCAAGAACCTGTTTAAAAAACAAAATATTTTGCAGGGACCAAAAACTACAAAATGGGTCCAGTCATCATGTGCCACGTATGCAAATCATCACAAAAATGGGGTCAGGGACTATTTTAAAAAACAAAAAAATTTGCAGGGACCAAAAACAATTTTTTTTTACAGGGACTAAAATCAAAACGAGACATATTTGCAGGGACTAAAACCATATTTTAGCCAATAATTAATGATGGTGGGACCCATTTAATGATAGGACCCACCATCTATTTTTTGCATCTACCTCTCTCCAAATTGCATCTTCCATTTAATTTTATAAATGGAGATGATCTTAACCGAGAGGATGTTAACTCCACATATTGTGTCTATCTTTCTTCAAATTGCAAACTCCATTTATTTTATCAAATGGAGAGGATGTTAACTCCGCTCCTCTCATTTTAGAATATCCAAACAGGACCTTTAGCATTTAATATCTTTTGGTGCATTTCATCTTCCTTTTAGGTACCACAAAAAAGATGTACCTTACATTGATTCTAAAGTAATACTTGTCTGATTCAAATTTTGTGAATAGACAAAATATATACCGAGATTTTTGTCCCTTACGGAAGCATACACCAAAAGTAATTTGAGTGTATCGGTTAATATTGTGTAAACAAGTTTTAAGAAATAAATCTATGACATAACCATACATTGATATATATTCTTTCAAAAAAAAAACATTGTGAACCGTCAATATCCTATTAAGGGTTCACTGACCCTCTACAAGGGTTCAACAACCTTCTTCAAAGGCGTGCCCCCTTTGCCTTAGGCCCGAAACCACTTCTCCCGTATCTAAACAAGCGCACCTTTTAGAAAGAAGCATGACTTAGGGTTTAAGCGACTTAGGGACTAAGTCATGAAAAGATAAAGCCTAAAAAACTATAAATACACCTTAAGATCATTTTTAAGACATAACCTAAACAGATATTAAACTCTAGTTATCCATATTGTACTCATTACAAATACACATTGATATATATGACCTTGGATGATTTTTAAAAGATCTTTTATGGAATATTGTGTAAAACCTGTTTTTCATATCAATTTATAGTTGTTAATTAGTAGTAATTTCTAATGTCATTTAATTAATAGGTTCTCCTTGGATGATTCTTACAAGATCTTTTATGGAGTATTGTGTGAATGGATGGGACAATTTACCAAGAAAGCTACTAATGTTTTTCAGCAATGTAGCTTATCCTATGGAAACTTATTTCCACACAGTCCTATGTAACTCCCATGAGTTCAAAAACACCACAGTGGACAATAATCTAATTTTTAGTCTTTTTGACACTGATCCATCAGAATCTCAATTACTTGATATGTCACACTATGATACAATGATTGAAACTGGTGCTGCATTTGCACGTCCATTTGGTGAAGGTGATCTTGTTCTAGAGAAGATTGATGATTTGGCTCTTAATAGAACTTTAAATGGATTTGTTCATGGAGAATGGTGTTCAAGTTCAAATTTAGAGATGAATAAAACTACAAAGGTTATAGAAGATGAGGAAAGTGTGTGTTTAGTATCTGGTAAGATTGATATTGTAAAGCCAGGATTGTTTGGCATCAAACTTAGAACTCTATTAGGTGAAATTGTCAATAGTGGGAGATATAGAGATTGCCAATGTCAATTGCAATTAGTGTGACAAAAAATGTCAATGTTGCTAGAATCACTTTTGATGGAGAATTCATTTTTAACCAATTTTAGGCTTGGAATTGAAGATTAATTCAACATTGCGCCAGGGACATGCATTATTATATGCAGAGACTGGGGTTCGAACCCTAAAAAAGGTGAATTCTAGCCACTAGGTTACTTGACAAAAAAATAATAATCCGAGTTTGCAATTGTTTCCATTCAAGAGTAAATTTGCTCATTTTGGTTCTTTTCTATGTTTTTCATAAAATGTTGTATGATTTTCTAAATATTACTCAATTTAAGTTGGAGTTGAGTAATATTTGTACTTTGTGAGAAGAGTAAATACTCATTTCAGTCACGAGAAAACTGTGATACTCAATTTAGTTCTTGAAAAAAATAAAACCAGTTTTACTCTATAAGAATAAAAAATTATGACAACTTAGTCTTTACTTGAACCGCCATAAAAAAATGGACAGTTTGGTCATCGACAATAATATTTAAAAAGAGACAATTTGCTCCACACGAAGGAAAATGTCTCCGAATAATTTTGGCAAAATTATTCATTTGATCCCTTAGCTTAATTTTATGTAACGATTTAGCCATTTTTTTCCCATGTCATTTTAGCCATTCACTCAAGTTTTGATCAAGAGAGATAAATAGAATATACTCCATAATTTAAGCTATTTTGGTTCTTCACCCATCTGAGGATTATCTAGTAAAAGATTGTTTCACTCATAGTTCAAGTTTTCGCTTTACCAAAAAATTAGAACATATATAATTGAAATTCTTTAATTGTTTGATTTTACCTCTTAATTACTAGTCCAATTTTTAAGGTTACTTATAGAAACTTTAGCAGTGGTACTTCAACTCAGTCTGCTAGGTGGAGTAACCCAATTTCCACATTTTCTCAAGTTCATCCATTGCAGTCCATATTTTTATTGATCGTTCATACAATTCCTGAATTTTCATAGTTTTTTATTTTATTTTATGAAAGGTCAACAATGGAAACACATTTTTGTAGAAGGAAGGGGAGGAGAGAGTGTGAAACGATGGTGTGAAAAATTGTGAATGTTTGAAAGGTATTTATAGGGTAAATTTGTGAAGAATGAATTGCATAAAGTGTAACGACTCTTAATTATGAGTCAAAAGACATGTTCAAAGGGTTTTACCAACCATTAAAGCTGGTAAAACCCTTTGAAAAATGTGTTCCATGAGTTACTCTTGTCGTCCAAAACTCTAACTTGTTTCAACTTATACAATTTGAAAATTATCAAAACTTTTTAAATTATATAATCCGAAATGTTTCAATAATGGATGAAAATGAGTGCAACTTCACACTTTGTGTAGGGTGAGGGATATTTCGGATTATACAATCCGAAATAGCTCAGCGCATGATTCCAGCACCTGTTTTCATAAGTAGTAAAACCACACCAAAAAAATAATAATTGTCAACGTTTTATTTTTAAATATCGTCAGCATTGTTGATAATAATTTTCTCTTTCAGAGTTTCAAAAATTAAAAACAATAATCGTTACCATGAAGCACAATAGTCGTTTCTTAGAAAAAAATACGTCGTGCCAGGCACTAATTTTATCAAATTACCTACATTTCAACAAGTTTCCAAAAAATTCCTCAAAAACAAAAAACAAGTTTCCAAAAAAGTAAAAAATATGTGGCATAAGTTTGACCATATCATCATTCATTGATAACAATTTCCTAAAATAATCCTTCAAAAAAAAAATTCCTAAAACAAATTTCCTTCAAGAAAAAATTTCTTCCTAAAACAAATTTCTTTTCCTTCAAAAAAAAATTTCCGAAAACAAATTTCTTTATTTTAATCATTAATATTATATTGAGAACTAACACCGGTAATTTTTGTGTGCAAACGTGACAAAGAGTCTTATAAAAAGGCCATGAGTATGTGTTCATTTCAATTCAACCTCCACATATTTTTGCAATAGTAACGATGAGTATGTGTTATTTTCTTACTCTTTTATTTTTTTTTCTTTTTCTTGTTTTATGATTTCTCTTTCTAATGCTCTAAACAATGGTTTTAGTATTGAACTCATCCACCGCAACTCTTCAAAATCACCACTCTACAAACCTACACAAAATAAATACCAACGTGTTGCCAATGCCATGTGTCGTTCCATCAACTGTGTCAATCATTTATACAAAGATTCCCTTACTAACACACCCAAATCCACTATGATCCCTGATGACGGTGAGTTTCTTATGACCTATTCAGTCGGTACCCCGCCATTTAAGTTATATGGTATTGTTGATACAGGCAGCGATTGTGAACACTGTTACAACCAAACGACTCCTATCTTTAATCCTTTGAAATCATCAAGTTACAAAAACTGGAATATACTATTATATATGATGATAGATCAATATCACAAGGAGATCTTAGTTTGGAAATTCTTACATTAGATTCCACCTCTGGTTCTTCTATTTCATTTCCTAAAACTATGATAGGTTGTGGACGTAAAAATACAGTGTCATTTGAAGGCAAGAGCTCTGGTGTGGTTGGCCTTGGAAATGGACCAGCATCTCTTATAAATCAATTGGGTTCATCAATTGGTGGAAAGTTCTCTTATTGTTTGGGGCCAGAGTCGTCTAACTCGACGAACAAACTCAATTTTGGAGAAGCTGCTGTAGTTCCTTTAGTGAAAAAAGACCCACAATTTTTTTACTTAAAAACATTGAAAGCATTTAGTGTTGGAAACAAAAGAGTAGAATTTGCAAAGCAATCAAATGGTAGTGTTGATGGTAACGTCATGATTGATTCAGGTACAACATTGACAATTGTACCATCTGGTATTTATCATAATTTGGAATTAGCTGTGGTAGAATCGGTTAGACTGAAGCGTGTTAAGGATCCAAATGGTTATTTAAACCTTTGTTATTCTGTTACATCAAAAAAAATATGATTTTCCTATAATCACTGCACATTTTAAAGGTGCAGATGTTAAGTTACATTCTATTAGCACCTTTGTTCCAGTTGCCGATGGGGTTGTTTGTTTAGCTCTTGTCCCATCTCGACTCAATGAAGAACAGAATTTGTTGGTTGGTTATGATATTCAACGAAAAATCCTGTCTTTTAAGCCTACCGAATATACCAAACCATATTGAGCGTAGACTTTGTTTACTTTATTATTTGAATTTATAATAATAGTAATTATTTATTTTTTACTTCCTCTCTCTTTGCTATTAAAGTTAACTTACTTTGGGTTGGTCATTATATTTGTTTTTTTTTATTTGACAATATTTGAAAAGGACAATAAATATTAATTAAAATACCAAAAGTAGCGCTTTAATAAGACACTGCTCACTAGCCATGTATTTAACTATTAATTGCTCAAATCTACATAATTCATATATAAAAGTCAACATGTTTGTTTCAACATTACTTGATATGTTCCTATATAATGTATTAATTGCGATACTGCACATCCCTTTGTAATCAGTAATTACAGGCAGGCTTAAATATGATAATCGTTCCTGTAATTTGGGTTAGTTTTGATTTTCGTCCCTGTAAAAAAAAAAAATTAGAATTACATCTCTGTAAAAAAAAAATTGTTTGAAAAAGGTCCCTGGCCCCACTATTCAGCTGATTTGGCATGTTTTTGGCCACGTGGCAGTTGCTGACTGTGCACATTTTGCCACGTGGCGTGCCACCTAATATTAAATTTAAAAAAATATTTTTAAAATGCTTAAATATGATAATCGTCCCTATAATTTGGGCCAGTTTTGATTTTCGTCCCTGTAAAAGGCTTAAAATTTATTTTCAGAATTTTTATATTGTTTTTAAAATTAAAAAATATGAAAATAAATTTAAAAAACAATATAAAAATTCTGAAAATAAATTTTAAAATATTTAAATAATTTTCTGAATTTTTTTGAATATTATATATTCTGAAAAATAATGATTTTTTTTTAAAATTAAATTTTTTGTATAAGAACAAGAAATTAGATTTTTTTAAAATTTATAATTTATTTTCGAAAATTATAAATTTATAAATTTTGAAAATATAATTGTCATTATTTTCGAAAAAAATTTAATATATAATTTTCAAATTAAAAAAAATCTATTTTTCGAATATTTAATTTTCACATTTTTTTTCAAAATTTTTAATTTTAACAGTTTTTTTTCAAAAAATTATGTTTTCGAAAATTTAAATTTTCAAATTTTTTTTATGATTTTTAAATTTATTTTCAGATATTTTAAATTTATTTTTTACAGGGACGATTATCATATTTAAGTCTTTATTTTTAATTTTAATTACGTGGACTGCCACGTGGCCAAAACCATGCCAAGTCAAACTTGAAGTGGGGTTAGGGACCTTTTTCAAACAAATTTTTGTTTACAAGGATGTAATTCAAATTTTTTTTTTTTACAGGGACGAAAATCAAAACTGACCTAAATTACAGGGACGATTATCATATTTAAGCCTTACAGGCATGAAATTGTTCACTCCTAGGTGAACTTCCTAAAATGCCTCCCATGTGACTTAACCCACGCTCGATATTGATAAATTTTTAGTAAGTGTGCTAAAAATAAATCGAATTAGTAAAATTTATAAGTTCATATCTACATGGACTATTTCAATTTATACTCGGCAAAATCGTTAAAATTAAGGATGTGTTAAAATGGGGGTTGCCTTAAGCAGTCGAGTTGGTATTTGTAACATAAATTGTGTAAAGACGGTAAAAGTTGGTTTTAGAAATTTATGAAAAAAATATGGTTAAGACCTTCGAATCCTCTAACACACAACAGTAAATCATTTTCCAAAGACATGAACTTTGCTAGAGTTTCAATGGCAGGTTCATGTTTCACGAAACTTCGTATGCGAAGGTCTAAGAGTAATAAATAAGCCTTTACCATAACCTTTTCCATCATCTTCTAGGACTCGGTTGAATTGTGATGCAGACAACATGGAAAGAAAAAGATTTGATAGTTTAGAATCATGGTCCATGATATTGGATTCTGAGAATGTCGAAACGTGGGAAGCTTCAAAGGAGGATCAGTCCGATTTATCGTGGAATTTACAAGCAGAGAGCTGTTGCTGTGAAAATGGTGAGGATTCCTACTCAGAATGAGGAGAGAAGAACATTGCTAGAACAAACTTGATGTCAAATTTGAGTTTTCTTTATTTTTGTGTCATGTTTTTACAGATGCAACATGTGTGGCAGTATTGTGTTACATCACCAACTTATGGTGGTTTATGACTTTAGATTAACTAAATTATCCTTTTGTGGTGGTTTATGATCTTGTTACTTACTCCAATATGATTACGAAGGAGCACCGTCACTAATTAAAACTTTTTATACAAAACTTGCTTATAACTTAGATGCACGGCTGTTACTATCTCTAACTATGGTATTAACTTTATGTAACTTGATATTCTTTTCCCTCGCCGCTATTACTACTCTGAACAGGCCGATTCTCAGACAAAAAACCCGCCATCCTCCAAACAACAACCATAAAGTGCCGGATCCAAATCATCCGGTATCTGCCTCGCTTCCAAATTCAACGGATCCAACTTCGCCTTCATATGTCCATTAACCTGATAAGCCCTAACCATCAACAACAACCTCATACTCTCTTGAATCGTTTGCCCCGATATCCCAGGCGACGTACTCGCTTGCCCAACAAAATTCCTAAAGAAATTATCCCACGACTCGTCGACACTGTTCGGGTCAGCCTCCCATGCCCTCTGCAGCTCCTCCAAATACACACTACTTGTCCCATCTAAAAAACTGTCTGTCAACCGCGATAACGGAACCGCGCGCGGTACCGGTGCAGCTTGCTGCTTAAAAACAGTTGTATGAAACTTTCTACCATGTGTTGATGGTAAAATTCTTGACCTAGATACAAGATATGATGAAGATCTATTTTGTGAAATGGTTCGTTTTATAGCATTTTTTGCTATACTAGCACCAGCTCTAAACCATGCCATCACTAAATTCTTAACAAAATTTCAACGATCTTATAGCTTCAATGTTGTTAATGCATCTATAATAATCAAAACATAATTTAATCAATTACTGTAAAAATTAGTAACATGAGCGAACTTGAGAGGAAGAAAGATGGAACGAACTCTGATCGCGTAGAAGCGAAGCTGTTTGTGTGAGAAAATGAGTGAGAGAAAATAGAGAGAGATTTATGATTGTCGAAAATGGAAAATTCAACGCTTTGATTTGATAATTGATTTTTTCAATTTTCATTCACACTATTCCTATTATTCTCTTTTCACTTGAGTAACCTAGAAACGTGTGTTTTTCTTACATTTACTTTTTTTTATTTTGGTCAAAATATAAATAAATAGTATGTCCAAAGTTGGAACCCCGACTTTTCATATCGCAGTGTATTCTCCTTAATAAAGTCCCATTTAGATTAAGTTTATTTTGAACTTATAAAAAAATAGTTTATGTAAATAAATAAACTTTTAATTTAATTTATAAACTTTCACCAACAAAAATTGTATCTTCATAAATTGTTTTTTTATAAATTATATTACCAACGTAGCAAATATTAATAATATTATATATGCCTCCTTATTGTATTTTAAGTCATCAATTTGATATTTGAATATTAATATTAAATTTTTAAAAGTTGTCATCCTCTCTTCAAGAAATTTCAATTTTATTAATATTTTTTCTATTTACAAGAAATTTGATATTTTTCTAAATCAAATTTAAATATATTA
>Ga0315915_1000390_pt1 | contig 43332 bp, 28 predicted proteins | sample MpolbnodulesMG_FD_207738 | JGI IMG/M metagenome (GOLD analysis project Ga0315915, IMG submission 207738) | Medicago polymorpha root nodule microbial communities from Los Angeles, California, United States - branched nodules | ecosystem: Host-associated > Plants > Roots > Nodule | place: USA... | reverse complement strand
TAGTTTCGCAACAATTGTAGTCAGTATTTTACAAATCGAATGTTAACTCATAAACTCGTCTGAGTTTACATATTTAGGTCTCAAAAATGTGTTAACTCGAGGGTAAACTAGGTTTTTGGTGAAATTGGAATGTTTGACAAGTTTGACCAAGTTAACACGTGTTAAACTTGGTAAACTCGACTGAGTTTATGAGTTTACGTTTAAAAAAACTTTTTTTAATACTTTGGTCCATTTTTTGGGGCTCATTTTCTTTCAAAACCCAATTCTTTTTTCAAGTCCAAGGTACTGAAATTGATGTTGAAGTGAATTCAAGCCATGTATTTGGTTCTAATATTGAAAATCATTTATCATCTGGAGAATAATTTGTTGGAGATGAAGACACCGATGATAATGATGTTATGAAACTTTAGAATGATTGAACTTTTGAAAAAATTAACTAGTTTATTTTTTGGATAGGTTTATTAACAACTTTAGATATTTGTTAAACTTGCTATTTTGGATGATTTTTTGAATGGTTTAGAGTCTTATGAAACTTATGATTTTGCAAGTTAATTTTGTATTTTGATACTAAGTTGAACATAACTATTTATTATGGTGGTTACGATGTATACATTGTCTTTATAATTAAGTCATATTTACACTATTAACATATTTGCAATATTATATGAGTTTACAAATCGAGTTTACCGATTTGAATTTACATAGGTAAAACAAGTTGAAGAAAACTCTCAGAGTTATAAAACTTTTTTTTTTTTGAGTAATAGAGTTGTAAAACTTTGACTCAAGTAATCATACAAATCTTCTTTGAGTCCATTCAAAATAATATTTTTCACAATCAACTGTATTGTAATTTATAATATTCAACATTTTAAAGAAATATTTCAAAACTTGAGATGTTTAACAAATGTTTCAATACCACTGTATAACAAAACCCTTAAATTGTAGTCTAGATTGTTTCTCTCATGTGTCACGGGCTTGTTATGACACTACATGTAAATTTGTGAAACTAAAATGAGTATTTAATCTTTGAAGAATGCTAGACAACTTTGTCCATATACACCCGTGAAGAATATTTTTGCTTGTTACCGCAGGCTGGCTAACATTTTAAACCACAAAAGCGTGTTGTCTTTCTCCATATGTCAACAAGGAAAAAACTAAACGGTGGCTAATTATATAAAGAAGATTTTGCTCTTATTAACTAATAGGTTTTTATATCTACCTCAACTCATCCTTAAAAAATCCACATGTGAGGTGAGTATAGGTTTCACTTATAAATAATAAATAATTGTTTAAACTATCTCCCATTTAATGTATGACTCTTTAACATAACTCTTTTGTGTGTGGATAAAATGGTGGATGATTTTATAGCAAAAACCTGATAATATAGGTAGTCTAACATATCTTGGAGGAGAATATGATATCATCTTATAATTTGTGGTTTGGTCGAACAAGATCAACTTTTAAGATGAGGGTTGTCACTCTCTTTTTTTTTAACAAACGGCTGTCACTCTTAATAAGCTCTTATCAAGAGACATATCTTTCCTTTGTGGGACTTGGGTATTTCCCAATACAACCCTCACGTCCATCAATATTAGGCTTGATGCATGTATATAAATGGTGGGTGGTCGGATCGATAGGTTATGTTAGCATATTAATTTTTTTTATTTCATTTAATTGATCCTTACAAAGCCGTCTTGTAAAGTGAGAGGTGACACTCTCAGTAACTCGTATATATAGTCCTTTTTTTTTTGTCTTAGATGAAGTGGAAAACCACTGGAAATAAACTCACACACAACTGTGAGGTTCCGGGTTCAAACTCGGGTCACGACGTCCGACCTTGCAATTTCGGCATTTGTCAGTTGAGCTAGGACTTCTAGACATATATAGTCCTATCTTTTATATATGAGACTTGAGGTTTTTCAAATACATCTCCCCGCGTCCAACACCATTGGGCTTGAGTAGTTTATATGGTGGGTGACCCGATTGATATGCTCTGATACCATATTAAAATTTGGAGAATTACTTTTCCCATCTTATGGCCTTCTCCCGCACCCTGTAAAATTTCCAAAAATGCCCTTGTGCAGTCTGGATTTTAAAATCCGGATTCATGTTTACTATTTCGGATTTTATAATCCGGACAATTCTTATGTATAATCAGTCATCCAACTCTCTCACATTTCAGCAGTTTTGAGTTTTGCTTTTAAAAACAACAAAAAAAAAAACTAAGTAAAATATGCTAAAAACCTGTCAAATAATAAAATCATAAAAATACCACCAAAAAATTCCAAAAATCAAATAAAACTAATGCAAATTTTTTCATATTTTTCTGAGAATATGAAAAATTAAAAATAAAATAAAATGGGTCTAAACGATGGAATTTTTGATTTTGAGGGGCGGAGTCCCGTAAGAAGTATCTTCTACGGGAGTCATGGTCCTTGAATTTTTTATGATTTTCTAGGGAAGTTTCGGAGCAATCCGATCAAGTAGCCCGAAAACCCGAATTTTGACTAAGAATAGGTAACAATGACCCAAAACAGAAGGATGAGAGTTAGGAAGATTAATATTGTCCCTAAAATGACTATCCATGTTACAAACATGTTTAGAATTTGTGCTGATACAGTTCGGATTATATAATCCGAACTGTTTTACCTTGAAAAAGGGTGTTTAGGGGGTTTCCGGATTATGTAATCCGGAAACATCATGTAACGCGCCCTATTTTTTGAAGTTTCCAGATTACAAAATCCGGAAAAATCCATTACTCATTTTTTCACCCTTTAACAAAAGAAAACACTATTCCGGATTATAAAATCTGGAAACTCAAGAGCATTTTTGAAAAAAATAGGACGCGCGAGAAAACGCACAGGGTGGGAAAAGTAAATCCCTTTCAATTATGTTATTGGAACACATCAAATAGACATAGAATCATGGTGAACTTCTTTCTCTATTTTCTGACAACAAAATTACTTTAATTTCTTCCTCCTTATGGTCTTCATGTAAAAAAAAAAAGATAAAGTATTTTTTTACAACAAAATATTTCCGAATAACAAATAAAATTAATACATTTGTATTTTAACTAATAAGATGTTTTAACAATTTTATTCATTTTCCAATGAGCATGAATATCTGCAAGTACAAATATCGTTAAACTCTTACCATATCCATTTACTAACATAGAACGTTAAAATTTTTGTTTATTTTATTCATAGATATCTATTAAACTATTCAACCATGTCCGTCACAGATTTTATCCACAGATGTTACACGTGGGAATTATGTTGTTGCCCTAATTTAAAAGAAATTGATGTCATGTTTCTATATATATTTAAAAAATAATGTCGAATAAGTAAACCCTACAGCAAAATATGCTAGCTTTCATATTGTGCACGCATCACCCATGTTGAAGTATCGTCAAGTGTCGATGACCTATACAAAGCAAAGTGACAATAAGCATAGGTTATGGTAGAGGGAAAGGTCTATGATTAGGTTATGGCAGATGATACAAAATTAGTGGCTGTATCTATCTTCAAAGTTGATACCATTTGTTCCTGGTACCACTTTTAATCAAACAAAGTCCATTTGTGATTTTTGAACTTTTTCCTAATAAATAACTAGACCCGTATTTATACGCAATTGAAATTAAAGCAATGATAGGAACACATTTTCTTTAAAATTCTAACATTTCTTTTTCGAAAAAGTATTATTATTGTTAGTAGAGTTTAATTTTCATGTACCCTCGTTATAAAAAATAAAAAAAAAAGTTTTGTACTATCAACACATCACAACCAATATATATGTAACTTGTGTGATTATAATATATTTTTAATAATTTAATTGTTGTGATTGATCAACTGCATAAAATTTGTTTACACCCATGGTTTTTATAAATTGGTTCTACATTGTTAAATGAATTTTACGTCCACCGGGGAAAATTCAAAACTCTACTATCTTTTATATATGACCCAATAAAAATCATATTTTTTGTTCTTGTGAAAAAGGTAAATTTCATCATATAAAAATTTATATTATAGAGTGCTTTTTCATATATTACATTTTTATTCCCGACCATAAGTCATAACTGTTTGATTAAAAATGACATTTGTTTGTTGGTACAAGTTTAAAAATGTCATTTTACATATTTTGAAAAATTGAAAGGTCACATGGGATGTTGAGAAACAAAAATAGAATTAACTTTCAACTTTGAAAGCTGTTTTTATGTTTGTCACTAATCAATAAAAATCTCATTTTTTGTATATTTAGTGGAAGACTAAGACAAGATACATGTGTAGCAAACTAGCAAGTTTTGTTTAAGTTTCATGGCACGATTTTTTTCATTCACGATTTTTTCATTGAAGTAAAATCTTAGATCAACCAATCAAAATTGTGAAAGCAGATAGGAAAGGTACATAGATTATTTGGGTTGGTCCCATATTATTTATTGAACATGAGAGTTAAAATAAAATTCAACAACCCGACTGTACAATTGTACAATTGGCTGACAACCAAATCTAAACTAACTCACAACTCGCACATGAAGAAATTAAACTATCTTTCAAATAAATATAATTACTTTGGTGTTTGAAGTTATAGGGTTAGATCATTATAGTCCCCTATGTAAAATGTTTGTGAGACTTTCTCTTCTGTTAATATTTTTGGGGACTATAATGATATTAAATTGGTAATATCAAAAATGAATTTGAAATTGAGTAGCTTCAATAATATATTTAATAGTTTACTCAAAAAAAAATAATAGTAGATCCAGAAAGACGATCAAACTTGATTAATATTTTGTAATTTCATATAATCATCGTAGATTATTATTTTTGTGTGGATCGAATACTCTCTGTGTGTAATGCATGGCAAAGTTTTCCTTTAAAAAGTTTAACAATGTTGTTTTATAGGGTTGAATTCAAACTCAGCAACTACAATACTAATTAAGTTGATCAGAGCCTACAAATTCAAGTATAATGTAGAGATATTTACTCCTAGATTTCTTACGTGTTTTGTTACGTGTTTTTGTGTGGTTATTTACATAAAATTTATTTTTTGTGTCTATAACAAACTTTAAAAAAATTATGGATTTGACAAATCATTAATAGTTGTGAGTATTTTATATAAAGAACCACATGAAAAACATCTAAAAAATACAGTTGAGTTTTCTTATATTATCTCTATAGTTTTTTGTCTTCCGATATATAGGTATTAGGTAGTAAAAAAACCTCTTCGTTCAAAATCTCCATTAGCAGTTGCTTTCCTATATGTTATACTGCTCAAGACATGAAAACTATAAGACCTGGACCTATATAGTTACATAATGTAGGAACTACGGTAAAAAATAAAAATAAGAAGATAATTTGGGAACTAGGAAGCCAACAACTTAATTTAAAATATAGTCTATCATCATACAAATATCAAAATGAATTTAATAGCCATGTAACGACAGTAACATCTAATCAAGCTTTACCATCTACTATACTTATTTGGTAAACTACCATAATAATAAAATAAAATAAAAGGGTTGCATTGAGTGGTTAATATTTAAATTATAAGATGGGTGTTTTTTCAATTTTTAGAGTTTGTGTCCTATCAAAAATGAGGTCATAAATTTCCAAACTTCCAAAGCATCCTTTATGGATGCTTTCAGATATGTTGTCCTATATCTATCATCTATTTTAACTACTACATCTTCTATTTGGAACTCCTAACCCTTCAATATAGTTTCATCAATTCAAATGGCTACACACTTAGCCAAACCCCAAAAAAGACTAGGAGAATTTCTAAATGAGAAACAAGAACCTTTCATGCTAGAGCTATATCTTCTAGAAAGAGGGTACTCAAAAAGTTTGAGCTTAAACAAAAAGAGAAAGAGAAAGGTTTTATTACCATTTTCCAAAGCTCTAATATCTATAGTTAACAAGCTAGCTTTCCAAAGCCAAAGTAATACTCAACCAACTACTAGGGACAATGAACAAAGAAAAAAACATGCAATTTGCAATGTTGAGTTTTCATCAGCTAGTAGCTCTACTATGTCCAATTCTTGCTCAAATGTTGATGAAGAAGGAACTTCAATATCATCACATAGAGATCACCACTTATTTTCTTCTCATATTCACCAAACTTGCAAGGAATGTGTTACGAGGTAAGAACTAAAATTTTGCATATTTAGTTAATTAACCTCAAATGTACCATTGTTAGAAAAAAATATTAATTGGTGGTGTTGCTCTTGCTAGTAATAGGTGTCAGAAGCAAAGATGCATGGAAGGTAGGCCTCAATCACTTGCAAAGATACCTCTAAGTAGAGCTCCTAATGGTGAGTTCTTCATTTTTAAACTTTGTTGTACTATTTATATGAAATTTAAAATATTTGAAGACCAACTCAAAATATGAAAAGTAGGGATCAATTTGCAGAATTTTACAATTTCGGGAATAATTTAACAAAATTGAAAAAAAATTGTATGGACCGATTTGCAAAAACAAAAAGACTAATTAGTAAAATTTGAAAGAATTATAACGATAAATTTGAGACTCAAATCGTAGAGAGTAGAAAAGAATTTCAAATTCTTTTTTTTTTTAGGTGGTATTGAAATTCCTTAAATTTAACTTTAACGAAATACTTTTTTTTTTTGTGAAGTGAAGAAGTTTTATGAAATACATCATACAACCTCTTCATTTAAAAATTCCTCCAAATTTATCATTCAAACAATAGAATTTATATAGAAGAATTTAAATTACCGACTAAAGTTAAATTATCTTTAACTAAAAGTTTTACCCAAACACACAAGAATTGTTGGCTTTAGTTCTTAGAACATAGAAAACTTTGTTTTTAGTTGTAGTTGTTTCAATTTTAGTGGCGATAATATTTGTTATGTTGGTATTATGTTTTGAATAGTCCTTATTTTAAAGACTAAAATCTAATGATCACATATATTTTTTTTAAGAAGCAAAAATGGTATATATATTAACACTAGTAGAGACGCCACTCTAACACAAGACGTACTAAAGAGGACGCTCTAAAAACACAGAGTTCCTGTCAAACAATTACACAAACTCGCAGTCAACCGATACTCAAACAAGTTAACGGGTCCGACCACCACTGTTGAGAGCCATAAGCAAAAGTGGCATTATTCGCCTTCAACCACCAGTATGAATGAAACTTAACCTTTTCAATAAGTTCCACATTAGGAGTGTGAGAATTATTAAAAAAGTCTATTACTACGCTCATTCCATACTAGCCAAACACAAAGTAACCACAAAAGCTGGAGAAAAGATCTTCACGTCCTTGTAGCGCCCAAGCAGTTAGTAAACTGTACAAAGTGAGCACGAAGATTATAATGATCAACACCTGAAACACCAATCCAAAACAAAACCTGCTGCCAAATTGTGGCAAAAGTATCACACTGCAGAAACAGATGTGGTGCGCTTTCAAATTGTCCACAACCGGTCGAGCAATAGGTATCTACGACTGTAATGATGCCCCGATTTTGTAAATTGATTTTTGTCGGCAACCTGTCACGAAGCAAACGCCAAGCTAAGAGGGAAACCTTCAATGGCACCTGAGTATGCCATATCAAGTTATCTGAATCATCCAAAATTGGGTCATCCTGATAAGTGAGCTACTGATAGCCTGTACACACCGTGTAGCCCCCCGCAATGTCGGGAAGCCACTACCAGATATCTGAAACATTAGACTGCAAAGTAACATTAGATAGTAAGTTCCTACATTCCACTACCATCTCATCTTCTCACGCCCACAATCTCCTCTCCAGTGCCACGCCTCACCCCCTCCTCCCAACCTAGAGAGAACGAAGTTGCAACTGTAATCGACTTGTTCTTTGCTAGATCAAACAGTCTACTAAAACGCTGACAAAGAGGTATGCCTCCTAACCATCGATCATACCAAAAGAAAGTATCAGCCCCATTCCCCACCTTTTTCGACACCCTCTCTGCAAACCAACCATCCCCCTCCTCGCCAACATCGTCCCTAATCCTAGCCACCTTCCTCCACCAATAAGAACCACTCCGGCCCCCAACCTCCGTGCTTCCCCACCGTACCTAGCACCACTTTCCTAAAAGAGATAAATTAAACTCCTTCAACTGTCTAACCCTCAATCTTCCATAATGATCACATATATTATATAGACCGATTCCAACATATACAAATATTTGAGACTAAATCTAAAACAAGAAGGATAAAAAAATGATTTTTCAGTCACAAATTCCGAAGAAAAAAAAAATTCTCCTAGAAAAACTAAAATTAAAAAATAGGAGCAGTGACGAAGCTGGAAATAATACTCATAGGGGCCGTTTTATATATTTACTTTTTTTTGTTGTGGAGGCCGAGGTTTGAACCCAAACTTTGCATATATTATGCATTGTCCCTACCAATTGAGTTAAGCTCACGAAGACATGGGCCGTTTTATATTATAATGCAATATCATTTTTAAATTCTATATCGTCATATTGCTTATTAAACAAATAAAACTTAAAATTGTTTATCAACTTAGAATAACATTGCAACAAAAAAAAATACTGAATAATGACATGACGAACCTGTTAAAAAAATATATACATAGCTACTTGATGATAATTCCCTGATACTAATATCTGTATCTTGTGTATACATATATGAAGCGGATGCATAGTTTTAGATGGCTTTTTCTTTCGATTTTACCTTTTATTTAAACACTAAAATTAAGAGTTAATTTTAATTTTATTTGACAAAAATATTTGATCATTGTATATGCCAAAATTGATATATCCAGAGGATAGATGAATACGTTAGTACCTATCTTTTTGCTAATAATTTATTAATTTAATATATAATTATGGTGAAGAAGTGTTTTTAGTCATGTTTGAGGTTTTACAACTTTTTTTATTATGCTTTATTTACTTCAATTGATTCTTATAAAAAAAAAAGTGAAGGAATTATCTATACTCTATATCACTATTATAAGTATACAGGAGAAAGGGATAAAAATAGGATGGACATGGCCTTCCCATGCCAACCCCGATTTCACCTTAGAACAAGAGTACGCATATTACACGAATAAATAGTTACACAAAAAAATTATGTTATCAACAAATTACAACCAATCATATGTGTCTTTAGAAGTAGTTATTATTCAAATTAACTATTATTAATGATCTGACAATTATACTCCATTGATTTGCAATGTAGAAGATTTGCATATTGACAATGCATGTGAATTAAATTTATAGTTATTTAGGCTCGTTATTAACGTAGGTTCAACATGGTTTTATGATTGAATAAGGATGCAATAGTGTTTTTGTGCTAATGAAACAGTGAATGAGGGAAAGCAACAGAGAATAAATATGTCTAAGAAAATCACAGATGACTCGATATTATCAGATACCATATTAAATTTACTTGGTGTGTCAATAAAGAAAGAGAACTGTACCAATGAGTTGCATGAGTATCATCCGCAGCCTCATGTTTCCCAGGTGTTAAAATCCAAAAGGGTATCACACAAGATAAAGAAGCTGCTATTTGATTGTGTTAGAGATATTACCATAACCCTTCCAACAAAAGAGGACAGAAAGCAAGTTTGCAGACAATCCATGGGGCCTATAGAGCTTGAGAAACTCACTTGTCAGGTAACAAGAGAATGGGGACAACATAGTGAAGATGGTTTAATGTCGTTATTGGCAATTGATTACTTGGACTCAATTATGGAATGGAGCAAGTTTGAATCACAAGTTAAGGACATTAGCTTTGAGATCGCAGATGAAATTTTGGAAATTTTGAGAAATGAACTTGTATCAGAAATGATTGGAACTTTTGAAATCCTACCATTATCTGTTCTTTAGTTTTTTTTCCCTTGCTGGATTACATGTGTAAATATTTATGCATCTAAAAGCAGAGTTGACTATAGCTTTCAGTCTTACATTATCGACTATTTAAAAATACTTTTTTTTCCATGAACAACTTATCGTTGTACGAGCCCTAAAATAACGAATCTATTATTTACATCCAACACATTTTAATCTCTAAATCCATCATGTGATTATAGAAGTTCATTGCTTGCAACAACGAACATGCGATGAACACACTTGCAACAATGAACATGTGATGAACGAACACAATTTTCAAAATTTGGAGCACTCGTTTTTTTTAGGCAACGTATTAGTAAGTAATATTTCAAGAGGAAGATTACATGATACTTTTTCGGTATCCCAACTCATCTATCGAGCTACTCTTCCAAGAACAAATGAGTGAATGACGTTGAAAATAAATTTTAGTTCTTCTAGTCAAATGGCATTAGTCTGAAAGATTCTGCATCTGCCAAAACATTATATGCAAATATTGAATGCATAAATTTAAGCTTATGATATGTCAATGAACTTTGAAGATATGTGGTCCAAATTACTCTTGGTACAAAGTGTACATAAAATTGATAAATCTATAACGAGAACCAAAAGATTTCATTTCTACATTACCCTAAATTCACAGGCGTGTACATACATGAAAAGTAGAAGGGTTGTTGAACAGTGAAAGTCAATATTCTCCAAAAGATGAAGGTGAAGTTCTTTATCTCATCGTTGCAAAAAGGTTAGGGACAAAGTACTAAACCTCTCCATCATCGCCAAGCTCCCCATCTTCAAGCTCATCATTCCATCCAGTTCTCCTGGAACCGTCCCCGTGGTCCCTCTTGTGTCTTTTATGCCTACTTTCATTGTCTGACTCAGGAGAGTTTGCATGCTGCAAGAAATTAGTTATTTCAGACACCTATTCTAAATTGTAAAACTTCTAAATAATATTTTACTAAAAAAAGATGCCAGAAACTTCCATTCCATACCTTCCTAGACTTCTTGCGGTCACTTCCATGTCTTCGCGATTTTCTAGACTCTTCCTTCTCATCTTTTTCAGAATCCACATCCTCCATACTGCTCTGATGCCTTCTTCGATGTTTTCTCTCTTTATCCTTTTCTTTTTTCTTCTCCTCTCTATAACCATGGCTGTCAGTCATGTCTTGATTATCACTATCTGATTCATCTTTTTTATGTCGATCTTTTGATTTTTCTTTCTCACGTTCTCTTTCCTTCTCTTTTTTCTCCTTCTCTTTACGTTTTTCTTTCTCTTCTCTTTCTTTCTCCTTTTTGGCCTGCAAAAATTATTTATAAAATCAGATATTGACCCCAGATAAGGTAAACCAAATGCAGGAAAACATTCCTGGTCATGCAAGCTACACAACCTGTACAGGAACCTAATTTCTAAGCTACACTAGACAACAAATTACAATGCATGCCAACTCATTCACCCCACTGAGTTTGTTTTGGAATAGATACAAAGTAAGTATGAACCTGAAAGGAAACATAATATCAAAAAAAACTAAAAACAACTAAAAACTAATTAATCCATTGCTATTGGCAATAAAACTAAAAAATTGCAGCAGATGAAACCAGATTGTCTTAACCATGTCAAACATATAGATGTTGTGAACAAAAACAAAAGGCGAAACAAACAAAGTATGCACCTTTTCTTCCTCACGCTTACGTTCCTTCTCTTTAGCTTTTTCCTTCAAGTATGTAATGTATTCCTCAAAAATTTCTTTACTATAGCTTTCATCCCCAATTGAACTATATAAGAAAGTGCAGGGCAGAAAACATCAATCAACAAATCTTAGATCATGGAGACATTACGAGATACAACTGCTCCATAGACATAAAAACGAAATAATAATATACATGTATTCTTGTGTGTCCTCAAAAAGTGCCTTGCATTCCTCCCATGTTGAAGAAGTAATAATATCCTACAGAAATATATGTTTTATTATGCTTAATAGCGAACCATTTAGCCAAAAACTGTGAAATATGAACCAGATCATGGTAGAGTCTTCATCTACCTTGAGCGTGTATAACAAGTTAGTAAAGTCATCAGCAAGGCGTTGGCGTTTCTTAGCTTCTTTCTCCTCCTTCTCCTTAGCTCTCTCTAATAACTCTTCAAATAAAAGCTTTAAAAAGGAAAAACAAGGTATCAAATTCTGATAATCCATTGTGCAAAGAAATAAACAATATTAAATAGGCCAACTAGCTGACAACCTCTTCAAAGAGATATTTGTTCCAACATGCACAAGAGATTCCATGTTTTTGAAGTCAATCCATGGCATTATAAGGAGACAAATCCAACGATTGATAGAATAAGAAAATAGCTATCACATTGAAGTTTCAAACACAACAATCATAACTAACTATTGATCGAATGTTCTATAATAGATTTAACTTTACATCAATTACATGTAAAATATGCCTCAACAATTATAGCTGAAATCAACCAAGTCTAAAATAATGCACTTATTCTTCACTTCTTTCTTGACATATATTATCTGAACTAAATAAATGGCTGTTGAAATTTGGGGCCTAACTCATCCTTACAAAACCGGCTTGTAAGGTGAGGAGTGCCTCCTCTTTATAAACTCTTCTCAAGAGTGCTATCTATCTGATGTGGGACTAAATCCACCCCCTCAAAGCCAACAAAATGAAGGTGTTGGAGGCTGCAATTAAGGCAAACCAAATGCCTCAATTAAGGCGACTAGGGGCGGGCCGCAATTAAGGCGGAAATTCCAACACACCCCCTCACGCAACACAATGAAGGTGTTGGAGGCTGCAATTAAGGCAAACCAAATGCCGCAATTAAGGCGACTAGGGGCGGGCCGCAATTAAGGCGGAAATTCCAACAATGGCAAATTTCAATTTTTTGTTGCTGTGAAAGCTAATTAGAGACGTCAAAACTAGTAATAATTGCCCTGCATTGTTTTGCCTTGTAATAAATGTCAAGAAAACAAGACTGAAACTGATATTGAGCTCTTCGGTCACAAGTACAACTACTCAAAAAAAAATAAACAGGTATATGTTTCAGGAGCCAAAAAAGGAATTGAAATGGACAGATAACAACCGAAATTCATTACCTTCAAATTGATCTCCGATATCGTTTTGCAAGCAGCTTCTTCTGATACAGCAGACTTGAAGTCCTCAAATACTGATGTAGTCGCTACGGTGATCTACTCGAATGGGAAGGGAGGCTGGGGTTAGTGGAGTTTGTCATTAAACATAAGCTACAGATAAAACACAAGGAAGATCTTTCTGAGGCCTACCTTGCCCGACTTAAGTATATCTTTTATGAGTGTCTTGTCTTCATGATACTATCAACAATTCATGTTAAAAATAGAAATCAGAAGCCATTATAACTTGATAATTATATCACTCCATGAGAATCTGATACTAAAAATCTAGCACATCACTAAATCACTCCGGATCACACAAGAAATATTCAATCAAGATACGAAGAATGCAAGATACAACAGCAGACTTGTTTTCTTGAAATTCTAAATAAGTTGAAACCAAGTTAACTAACAGTGATAAATTAAATGCAAATATGTGGAATTGCTTTCTTGATGTTTGTCTATTGAGCAACTCATCATGACTCAGAAGAAAATAGGACAAAGCCAGAACGGGATGTCACTCCAAAGAGAGAGCGTGTTGGTTGACGAAAGGTTGTTCCGAATAACAGTAAACCAACAACTTACATAGAGCATAATGATATCATTCTAGATCTCAGCTGCAATAGACATGTATAACAAACTCATTTGCAACATTAAGGGAATGACATGTGGAATTGCTTTCTTGATGTTTGTCTATTGAGCAACTCATCATGACTCAGAAGAAAATAGGACAAAGCCAGAACAGGATGTCACTCCAAAGAGAGAGCGTGTTGGTTGACGAAAGGTTGTTCCGAATAACAGTAAACCAACAACTTACATAGAGCATAATGATATCATACTAGATCTCAGCTGCAATAGACATGTATAACAAACTCATTCACAACATTAAGGGAATGACATGCAGCAGAATTTTGATTACCTGCTTTTCAAGATTTTCAAAGACATCCTCAAATAAATCTTTTGGAGTAGAACCGGATGTATTTGATGCAACAGCTTGGTATTGAGGCAACTCTTTCACCTACAAAATAGAGAGCATAAAAAATGACTCCTTCCATATTTTGCCAGCTTTCATTGTGACCAACTAAATATTTTACTACCTTCAAGCAATAATCTCGCCACTGTGTTTTAGCAGTAAGAACTTCATCAGCAATATGTTCTTCTAGCAACTTGCGAAATGCATCACGGTTTTTCCTTTCACCCCGACGAACTCGTTCCTATATCATACCCATTAAAATGAATACACAAAGAAAATTTGACTTGCAAAACAACGGATAATCATACACTTATGCTCTACCTTCTGTATCCTTTTTTGTTCCTCTTCCTCCTTCTCCAAGTCACGAATATAATCCTGCCAAAGTTAATATCAGTACATAGAACCTACATACATGACTATTGGGTTTTAGGTGAAACTCAAGCCCACAAAATCGACTTGTAAGTTGAGAATTGCCTTTTAAAAGCTCTAAGTAGGAAATATCTCTAGCCAATGTTGGATTTGAATATTTTCCAATAACAAACAACTCATTGTTATTAAATAACTGCTATACTGCTGCCATACCGCTATTACATATCGGGATTTGGAGCAACCGCAACGAAAGCTGATAGCCTGATACACTATTGCAATTCCGTTACCACTGCAATAGTGGTGACTTTTAGCATATTTGCGATGCAATAGCGGTTATTGCTTAGATATCGGAAGTTATTGTTTTTTATGCTTTCTTCCATAATGATAACATTAAATTTTTAAAAACATCAGATAAAATAATGCTGAGTCGGTGATGAGATTAGGTCTTATATAACCCCTAAAACCCACAACCCAGATAAGGTAACCTCTCGTCACTACACTGCCTCTCCATCTTCTCTCATCACTTCATACTTCACTTCATATTTTAGAGTTTTAAACAACTTTTAATTTATGTTTCTGGCTTTCTCCAACAATGCATCATGCTTTATTAGTTGTTTGAAATTGAGGTTGAGTTTTATGTCAGTCACTTTTTAAATTTCTGGCTATGTAGTTTTTATTTGTGTGCAGCATGCTTTATTTTATATATAATTATTTATTTCAACCGCTGTGCAGTTTCCACTATTTTCCCCCTATGCTGTCCACTATTTCTCATGTTGATTTTGTTGACGATCCGTTATTTTCTGCAATCCACTATTAATAACACTGGAACAACTAAAAGAACGTATTTACCTGGAAAACAAGCAAGCGATCAATTTTTTCAAGCAGTGAGTATCTATCATCATCCTCTAGCCGATCTTGGATTTTTCGCCAATGACTATTCACCTAAAATTAAATGGAAATAATAAGAAAATGGTTCAAGAAGAGAGCAACAACTACAACAGAAGTGCACCTCTTCAGAAAGGAAAAAAATATTAAATGTACCTTCACAAAATCACAGGACTCCAGAAATTTCCTATATTCTGCTAAATTCCGCCGGTGTTCATCAGCAGCATTTTCCTTTTCCTGAAGTTTATACAAAGGATAATAGTAAGAATGGACATGTTGACGCATTACTAATTGCAAAATTTAGCTATTTAAAATCGGCCAATGCTCATTATTAGGTTTTAATCTAAACAGGGTTTCCACCCCCAATATGTGGTGCCAGGCTGCCCTGATGTTCACTCTTTTGGATAAAACAGAAAACAGTAACCCAGATCAAGTAGTCAGTAGTCAGCCATTAACATTATAAGCAGCCACCATAGAAACTTCGGGGAATAGATGGATAACCCAGAATTAGAAACTAACTAGCTAACACACTGATATCACAAAATCAGTGTCAAACTCATCAGCCGTCCCCGAAAACCAGTAAATAGTTTTGGTCAGTAAGTTGAAGCTCAAAAAAGTAGTATGATTCTTCTCCCAGCACATGATTCACACCCCGGTCCAAATACATAAATTGAATGGGACGTAGAATTTAGATCTTCAGCTACAGTGCTTTAGACAACTTCCCAACATTCAACAATTTAAATAATAATGGCAATCAAGCTACCCTAGGTGCAACCTGGACTACAAAACAATAAGGACATGAATTATGCCGTGTAACATCAGAGAAGCTACTCCTTTTGCCATTATGATATACTGCTTATTTTATTTTGGCCATGAACTTGGATTTTGGTTTATATGTATAGCTTATGATTGGGCTATCAGATTAATCTAGCTATACAAATGAGACATATATATATATATATTATAACTTAAAATATAATTGAGCAAGTTGAGCTCATTGTTGTTGACTTGTTGCTCGATGGGGTAGGCAGTAGAAACACCTAGACATTGAATTTTAGCCTAAATAATGTACATTATTTGTTTTCAAAATTGCAATGTTATTAAAGAACTTTATGTTTCAATAAAGTTTACATCATAAATTCAACTTTTCAATTGTGAACAATGTACTTCAAGTACTCGACACAAATTTAGAAGGTTGCCCATTACTAGCTGAGAATTATAATCTCCATCCAAGGGAACATTTGATGAAATGTACCTATATGGCCACACTGAAATAGCTAATATTCCGTCCATCTATACCCACTAAAATATAGCCTAAAAGTAAATGTTCACTAATAGACTTCGGCAGCTTGTGAAGAAGTAAAATAAATTAGGGAAAAAAGAACAAAGATTAGAGGAAAAAATAGAGCTTATTCTGAATAAACTGGTTCTGTTATTACATAAATGGAATAACTGACTGCATCAGTTCATTATATTTATATTTATAGTTAGTGAAGCTGGGCGGACAACTAACTTAGTGGCAGTAAAACTGACCCAGCAAGTCAGCATAAGACCATTACAAAGACTAGTCAGTCCTACATATAGCTATACTCTAATGTTCATCACTCACCAACTCCCAACCGAAATTCGAATACCCATCAATCCTATTTGACCCTCAATAGAAAAACAAAAACCAAAAGAAAACTCAAAATGATCCACGACAAAATTATGGTTCCCATCATTCTTCCTGGCAAAGATCCCCCAGACCTATCAAGCTAATCAAAGTGGTTTTATCAAAGATGTTGCAGAAGAGGAGAATTATGAAAATTAATGTGAGAAAAATATGTAAAATTATTGATCATTAGTATTATCCTACAATGTGACAGAAAAATAAATTAGCCACAAGATTGCACACGAAGTCGTGGATCTTGGAAAATAGAAATCAAATGGAAGGCTCCCTTCCTTCATTGATAAATATGTGAACAAATTACAAAAATCACAACTCCCTTGAAACACTTTTTTTTATATAATTTCTTGAAACACATTTACTTGCAGCAAAAAAATGGTTTTTTCAAAATAAGATAGTCGAGCTAAATACTGTTTGGACAAGCATTTAAATAAATATTTCAGTCAAGCCAATGCGATGCTTCAACTCCTCCCTTCATTATATTCAGTATTTTACAAACCAAAATGTAAATGCTACAATGAGACTATAAGAGCTAACAGGCTCCCCACCAGCCCCCACCAACAAAATAAAAACAAGATTCTTCCCCAAATTGACAAGTATTGTAAAAACATTAACATATTACTCAAGAAAAAGGTTTATGGAGCTTCCTTGGGTACCAACAATAGACCTAAATGATATGTCATGCTCACAAAGGTTCATGTGTAAAAACATAGTAACATAGTATCACCTTTCTCTCAAGTTCCACCATGTAGCTTTCAAATAAATCTTCCCGATCTCTTAATCTTTCAACAGCATTAAATCGTTCATCATTTTCAAGCATACTTATAGCTTTGCTGATTCAGTAAATGGTTGATGAGAAATTTCAAGATGGATCAGTTCAGCCTAACACGAACAAGAAAACACAAATCATTAAACAGACATGCAAAATTATACCTCCATCTTGTGGATGATGTTAGCTCCTTGCACTCCTGAAAAAAGAATGTTTGTAATGAGTAACTAGTGAAGGCAATAATTATTTTGCAATGGGTAACTAGTAAAAGCACAAATTTATGTGGTAATCTGTTCAACATACTTCTAACATCTTTGTGAATTCTTCACGGGCCTTTTTCTGCTTTATGCGCCTTTCTTCAGCCTCTAGCTTCTTCCTTTGACCCAAATACTGAATGGATGATAAAATTGATTCAATATCAAAAGCCAGATAAATGGTATGCGGCTGAAACAGTCCACTTTATGCAAAATGAAGGATATGATGTAAGGTCGGATATGCATAGTCCCATATGAGGCCTGACTCTCACCTCGTTGAAAGCTTGTTTTCGCTCACCAAGTGTTTTCAGGGCATTATATCTTTTATCATTGATGATTTCTCTCATTGCCTAAATTACGATTCAAATATAACAATTAGCATTTGGAACACAACAATGAATGGAAAAACTGAAGGTGCATCGTCTACCTGTTCCCATGTCCAATCAGAATGAACATTCACAGATTCCAAAAGCGCTTTAAATGCATTTTTTGCTTCCTAAAAGAGTAAAGTGAAGCGGTAATAAAGATGATGGAGAAGAATAATATAATAACATATGGACCTACCAAGTTTTTTAATAAACATAAAGAATACTTACCAGCTTATTTGCATATACCAAAGTTTCACCATCATTGGTTTTCTCCTCTGAAGGAGTCACATTAGTTTGTCCAACCACAGGAACTCCTTTTTTGGCTTCCTACATGAGTTGCAAGGTAATTTGAATAATAAGCAACCAATTAAAGCCTTATCCATGGCTACATGGTTCAAATAAGCATATAATATCCTAAAACAGATTTTACTAATATGTAAATAGAATAAAAAAGATTAATGATTGGACAAGATATAAAAGATTACGCTAGTATTATATGATTGAACCAAGATTGCAAAAGTGGACAATATTGGATTAAGATACTACAATTAGAATTTTATTCTAGTATTTATTTTTTCTTATTCATCAATTGAATTGTTTTCACAGGCATGCATGAATGTTTATGTTAGGATTAATATACACAGCTGGTATCTCCAAATAGGCCATACTTTTAGAGTGATACAATTCCAATAATTCTACATGATAAAAGAAAAAAAATACCTCCATATCTTGAAGAGGTGCTCCATTGACAGAAGAAATAGAATCATGAGTTGCTCGATTTTCAACACTGTACCAGGGAATTTTAAATGTGTAAGTCATCATTGAAAACTACAACCAGATATAAGAGAGAAATGAAGTCATAAGAAAACAATTAACTAGCAGAACATAATTTTATACATGGATGGAATTTTTGAATCAAGAGAGTTGGCTACTACTCCTAAGCTTCCTGCAACTGCTGTAGGTGCAGTGCTCACAGTTACAGCAGTGCTTGGTTCAACTCCTGTGGTGCTTGAAGTAACGACAGAATGGGAAACAGAGGCCACTGATAATCCAGAAACTGGTCGTTGATTATCACTGGCAACAACTGGTGTAACAGAAGATGGGCTTGAAGCAAGACCATTAGATGTCAAAGTGTTGGAGCTAGCTGCGTTAGCTGGTGGAGTTGATGTTGCAGCAGAGGAGGCAGCAGCATTGGATGTATCACTTGTTTCTGACACCATTCCCTGGCTAATAGTTTTATGTGCCTGCTCACGGGCCAACTGAACAGAAATTTTACAAATAGGTAAGAAATTGTCGGCCAAATAATGGAAAACAATTACAAACATCTTTCATTAACCATATATATACCTTGAGTTCTTCTGGTATTGTCCATACTGATTGCTGAGTGACCTTGTTGTAATAATACCTGCAGCAAGTCACAGTTAAAACTTAAAACAATTGATTTAATTAATGACACGGGAAGGGTGCATAAAAAAGATACGATACATTTGTAAATAATATTATACAATAATTTGACATAACGTACTTTCTTCCCTCTGAAGAAGTGAACTCCTTCCAAACAGTTGATGCATCAGCCCTCTGTCACATCCAGCAGAATTAGTGTGTTTTGAAAATGCAAGTAGTAAACCACCCACGAAAGATTATTATATCAATGTAATAATTAACCGCAAGCTAATAAAGAAAAGATACTATGCCTAGAGAGTTAATTGATTATATACTATAGTATTGCCAAAACGAACAAGAATAATACAACAAACAATAATTTAAAAATCTGCGTGCATAAATATTTAAACACTGCATTCATAAGAGGGATGAAGCAAAAAAGAAACTAATAGGTGGGAAAATGCCATTTAAAAATTGGGTAAATGAAAATAAACATATAGAGAGGCACAACAGCACACCGTATATCTTACACACACACACACACACACACACACACACACACACACCCAATTAGATCACCCTATAAAATTACTAAAGGAACGGGAATGGAAGGAGTCAACCATCAATTAATGGCATTGCAAAACCAATCTCAAATTTTAGGTTAAAAAACAAAAATTATAAATAGCAAACTGTTGCCTGACTTGAGAAAGTGCAACCCCAGCCTTCAAAGTGACCATATAGAGCAGTTGTTAAAATTTCTCCTGACTTGGGATGATATCTACAAATCAGTGGAAGTACATGCACATAAAAGGATATTCACACCATAAACCTTTCATGATCATTGGAAACATAGTAGAAATGGTCAAAATCCATACTAGATACCAGTTGGATTGAACACAACATTTTGAAAGCATGTCCAACAGATGATAAAAAATGACATCAGATTACAGCAACAGCATGAAATTTTACCTCAAGAGGTGACATCAACTCCAAAGGTTTTTCCCAACTAGATTGCCTTGTACTCTTGTTGTAGTAATATCTGATTCAATTCAGTAAATAACAAAAACTTCATTACGCTTCAAAATAATGCAAATTGTGAAAACAGTAGATTAGTAAATCATCAACAATAATTGAAAAACCGTACAAGGTATTTTTGTTTTTTCTAGGAAAACAAGATATAATTATATTAACCAATACCTTCTCCCATCACCAGCAGTATGCTCTTGCCAATCAGATGCAGAGTTGTTGCTAGTGGTATTAGTTGCCTAAAATTTGTCAGAACAAAAAACCAATAATTATTTCATCTCCAATATCTGAGCGAAGGTGATATAAAACACAATTATATCATCACAATTCAATAAATTTAATTCATTATATTGGGAAAAACTCAATTCTCACATTGAAAATAGATAAGGCCTGAAAAAAGTTTCTAAAGAGTGACAACCCTCACCTTTAAGCCGGTTTTGTAAGGAAGAGTAGGTCAAACATAAAAGCTTAATACAATGAATCACATATAATATAAAGTATTACAAAAAATAAATTAATGGCCTATTGAGATTCAATTAGCTACTCTTGTAGAATTTGCCTCAAACGACATGATTACCTTAACAACAAAGTCACGAATTCTTTTACAGTCACATTCTACCAAAATATATGTGTGACAACTAAATAATCTTTCCTCACGCCCCTTGGGCAAAACAAATAATTGAAAAAATAACTTTACATAACCTTTAATTGATACTACGAGCTTGTCAAAATTGCTTGTATCCTAGTTTTCTGGAGAGATCACTAAGGAAACTCGGTATACTGGTATCAATAATCATCCACGAGTTGGGAACCCACAACACTTAAGTTGAGTTGGGCAACCTGCGGCTGCATACCTGATAATCTAACTTCACTATCCTCTCTATGTTGAATCAATTCTCTCAATTTCAATCCTCTATCAATTTCTGTTCTTCGTCATCTCACAACAATGGTTCGATCACAATTATACTAGGAGTTTCTCTGTCCTCACTGTGCTTGATCCCAGGTCAAGGTGCGATCGCATCTAAGTAGGATAATGGTGAGATTACCATGAAAATCCCAAGAACATGGGATCCATGTTTATTTAAGCCAGAAACATGCAATGAAGTGGGGGGTTCACAAAAAAACTACGGATGCTCACCAAAGTGAACCCTAATTTTTCCTATCTTCTCATTCCCTCACTCAGGCAACATCTGTAGGCTGTAGCAGAGACCGATCCTCTCTTTGTGCAACGCAGCCTATGAAACTCAAGCTCTCACACTCACGCACTTATCCCTATCCTCACAAACTGCAACTCTCTTTTCACCAAATTTAGTCCTCCTCTGACCCAAACATGTCTAACCAAATCTATCTCTTTTCTGTCAAATACCCTCCGATCTCACATTCAAAACTCCTCCTCCCTATTGACTCGTAATGATTCAGTCACTGACCCTCCGGAGCCCTCCCTCAAGTTTTAGTTAGTGCAGTGTGAAATCATTTCATTTTTTAATTCTCTTTTTTTACCCAAAACTCAGAGTAGGGCTATTTTGGGATTTTATTAAAATATAACTTCTCTGCTGCATCTTGGGCCTTTACGTTCTAGTTTCTTTCTGTTATTTTTTCTCAATTATTATCACATATAGTACTGAAATTGAGATTAAAAAGGAAATATCTTTCAATAAAAATACAATAAATATCTAATTTTTTTAATTGAACAATAGAGATATTACTATAATAATACTGAAATTGAGATTACATAAGGAAATATCTAGGGAAAATTGCACAAACGTCCCTTGAGGTTTGTTAAAGTGTCACTCACACCCCCTCTAATTTTTAACAAGACATTAACCTCCCCTACTTAATTTTAACTAGACAATAACCTCCCCTACTTAAATTTCAATGTGATTAACATCTCTTTACTAGCTTAACACCGCTTGCCTCTGTAAACAGACTAAGTTCCCTGCCACTTCCTTTCTTCCGAATCTGGAACGACGGGGGCAGATTTTTTTCCTTTCCTTTCTTCCACCCACTAAGTTCCCTTCCACTTCCATATTATTTCTCCTTTTTGTTTCCCTGTATTTCAAACTAATAGATGTGCAATCTGAAATTGCCATCTGTACGGATCTTGGGATGCAGTTTAAGCCAATTGACGTGATGACAACAAGCACGCGAAGCTACTTTGTGGTGCCAAAAAATGACAACGCCTATATGAATGTGACTCAAAGGGCAATAGAATGTTCTTGTTCAATGCTGCACAGACTCACCATAGTTTTTTTGTTGTAAATGTTATATACATACATACGCGCCCAACAAAAATGTGAGAGAAGATGCAAAAAAGTTCAACGAAATCAAAGGCAACTGATAGAAATTAAAGTGTGGTTCAAATAATTTATGGGAAAAATTTAAAAAGTGAGGGCACAGTTCTAAGATTTTTAGAGACAAAGTATAGGAATGTGTTTTACTCACTAATGGTGCTAATTAACAGTGTTTTTGTTGTTTAGGGAGGTCAATGTAATTACCTCAAATATCTATAAAATGATTTTACAATGACTATAAAGTAAGTATCTAAATTTTTAGTTGAACAATAGAGATATTGCTGTGTGTATTAGTAACTAAATAGTTATTAATTATTAATATCATCATACTTACATATTGGAATATGTGCTGTGATCCTACATTTTAGAACCTTTCAATCTTCTCCCGGTCCTAGGTAGAACTCAATTTTTTTGACAACCTAGGTCCAAGACTCTATTCATTGTCATTTGCATGTAGAGACTTCAAGTTCATGAGTAGTTCTCTTATATTTCTTTATACCTGAGTTTAAGCTTGCTCTTCTTATTTTGCTCTCTGCTTAGATTTTTCTATTCCTTTGTTTTTCTTTCCACTTCTATTTTTTATGTATATATCTACTTATCTAGTAATTAGGCTGTTTGCTTTTAATGTTTTAACTTAAATGTCTTTAAACTATAAGCAGCTAATTTGTATCTTTAGCTTAAGCTGTGACCACTGAATTGTGATTTGTAAGAAACCTTCTTTGAAATTTGTATTTATTTAATTAAATGTTACTTTGTATGTATGTTAAAATATAATTTGTAAAGGTAAGATATTATGATTGTGTTCTATTCACACAATTCATGAGTTTCCTGTTAAGATCTTTGACAATCCTGGATACTACTATATCTGGACAATCCAGAAGCCAGAGGCATTGGATATGGATCAAATTGGCAGATTTGCTTAACCTTCACAAAATCAAGCAAAGCATCATACAGAGACAGACATACAGTGGACTGACTATAGACATTCCCAACAGTTATTGTGAAATTCACTCTGAAAAACCAAAATAAATTAAACAAGAAAAATATCATGCCATAATTATACAAAAGAATCACCATCTTGGCCGTTCTATTGGAATATATTCATTCCATGATCAAATCAAGTAGCATTATAATTTAAAAGTTATGAAAAGAAGGAACTCCAGCATTTAAAACACATTACTTCATAGCAAACAAACTTGAATACATTTACAGTTTGTATAAACAAGAGCTGTTAAAATATAAAAGTATGGGAACAACACTTACAGCATCATTTGATGCAGTACCAGATGATTGAACTCCAGCCGGCTGTACAGGCGTTGCAGCTGCAGCACTCTGAGGTACTGAGGATGACCAAGATTGTCCGGCAGGAGGTGCATGCATTTGAGGCGGATGCTGGTATTGGGGCAATGCATTGGCATTGTCTTGCTGCTGACCATAAGATGGTGTGAACTGAAAAATTGTAAAGGATGGGTTAAAGGTAATACATGGTTCAGAGACAATCTAGTAATCTACAACAGGAGGAAAAACTTCAAAAAGTCAGGCAACCCGTACAGTGTATAGAGATTGAGGAGGTGCTCCTGAAACAGGCAAGCCAGGCATATGATTGTTTATGTGAGGAACAGCTTGCTGTGCATGTTGTGGAACAGATGCCAGTGGCCTGTTTGTTTGAATATATGGCATAGGTATACCCTGTGATGATGAAACAGGATGACCGGGCTGAATTTGTCTTGGACCCAACTGTTGCATTTGTTGAGAATACTGCAATTGCTGACCTTGAATAGCAGGCATTCCAACATTAGATGAAGGAACGGCATGCCCTGCATGTCCGAATTGTTGTGAAGTCATGGGAACAAATGGTGGCCCTTGCTGCGTATGAATGACTGGCCGAAACTGCAGATAAAAATATGTGAATGATTGCAAAATATTCAAGTGCAAGAATAGTTAATAGCACATAAAAACAACCGTCACCAAGCACTATCCTACGAGGTAGAGTTAGCTGCATGAGTCAGATGAGGCCATAATTCCCTATCAAAAAGTAATAGATAACATGAACAGGAAAAATGAAATCACTTGCGTAAACAAGGGAGAACCAAACTTTTGAGGACCCAACAGTCGAGTCAAAAGAGGCCATATAGGTCAGCCCAAAGATAGGTGAACTTTTGAGGAAAAATGAGGGGAAACGTGGGGGGGAGGGCGATCATGGTGTCCTAAGATCAAAAGGAAAATTAAAGGATAAGACCCTGCTGTAACATAAAATATAAAAAACATGAAATGTTAAAAATACGATAATTAATTTAGTAGTAGTATAATAAGTTAATAACATAAACACATTTCTTAGTATTATAATATTGTTACTGTTTCAATACTTATTTTATATTTGATAGTCGTTATGAAACAGGGAAAAAACGGTCGGTCCGCAATTCATAGATAAGACGAAGATTGGAGGATATATATATATATAACGTGGAAGCCCAAAACAAAGTCCAACTAGCCAGTTTCATAAAGAAAAAGGGGAGGGTTTGGCAGCAGGAAGGCTTAGGACTAGAGCTGATACAATGAGGGGTACTCCAGAGTGCTTGAGACACAAGGTTGAGGTCCCTTGTCGTGGATAAAGAAAATCAGACAAGTTTAGTGAGGACACTTGCACAGATTGACCTCACCTGGGTGAGATAGCACCAATAAAGAACAAAGTGTAAGGAAGGATGACATGATGAGGAAGTGTGTACAGAAGATGGAAGACAGCACAAGGGCTCCAACATCAAGTGGCAAGTGGTAACGTATAAGAATAACATACAAATCATTCTGTATAAGTAGCAAATAGCAATTGAAAACTTGTAATGTTCAGAGCCCATGCGCATATCCCAATATTATCATTCAAACTACACATCGCATCGTGCATTATTTAACAGAAATGAATGTTCATAATCTGACAACAGAGGTGGAACTAACTGAATTAGTAGCACATAATATGATGCCATCACACGTGTTACCACATTCAGCAGATTAATTAGATACAGAATATAGAATAAAGAATAAACCGTTAATTTGATCCCTGAACTGTCACTCTCTCCAAATTGGCATCTAAATTATAGAAACCTACGCCACGATCACTGAATTACTCTGCATCTTAAAATAGATGCCAAGTGTGGAATGTAAGGAATAAACCCTCAATTTGGTCCCGTGAAATATCACTCTCTCCAAATTAGTCCCTATACTATAGAGACCTATTAAACGATCACCAAAATACTCTTCATCACTAAACAACCACTAAACCTTTGAGCAGTCCCTAAACTATTCTCCGATCCAATTACTTAGTCTCTCCGCCACTTTGAGAAGTTTGAGTGATGTTTTTTCATAGCCAACTGTTAGTAATTAGTTGTTAAGTTAGTTTTTTTTCCTCCACGAGAGTTTAAACTCGGATCCTCCAACTCCCTTTCGACCCTTAGCACTAATTAGTTGTACTACCCACCATGTCATCCAAATAGCCATAAATTGACAATATAAACTACTAGTGACTCCCGATATCAAAATTTAGTGTCTACATTATCAAAATTATTACACGATAAATCAAATTAAGTTACTAAGACACGATTATTGCATGAAATTATAAGAATTGAGAAAGAATTAGGCTAATACCTGAATAGAAGAAGGTTGTTGAGGATTATTCGCCATCACAAACAATTCCAGAAATGAACACAATCGCGGAATCGATTATCGTCGTAGATGTAAATCGCGTCCTCGAGCGAGCGAGCCAGCGAAGAAGAGAAGACTTGCTTACTCCTTCAAATCCGACGGCGTATTCCGGCGAGGTTTACGGCCAGGTTTTGGGTTGAGTTTGAAGCAATTCCAATCTAACTTGGTTTTCTGATACAACAAGGGTTTTGATTTGATGGAGTTTTCTTTGTTTTAGGGTTTTATTATGTTTTTCTTATGAGATGAATTTTCTGAATTTTTTTTTTCAATTAGCTAATTATAGAAAGAAAAAAAAAATTATACCATGTTTAATCTATCTTGCTTTGAAAGTAGATTGATCGGGGTTGAGCATGGGATTATAGTTTTGAAACTCGCCTCGAACCGGCCGGTCGGACTGGAAACCGGTGGATAGACCGGTCATGCAGTTAACTCGACGATAACCGGTCAAAATCAAGAACCGATTCATTTTTCTTTTTTTTTTTGCTTTTAACTTAAATCATGTTTTAAACAATGGCACAGATGGGAGTTGAACTCTTGACCCTCCTATTAAGAAACAATTTCCTAACCACTAAAGCGCTTGTTCATTTTGTAGTTGATTTGCTTTTAATAAGAATATATTAAACAAATTTTTGGATAAGATTATAGCTATCAAAATGTTGAATACTGTACAAAGCAACTACCCATCAATTATTATTTTTTAGTTGGTAAAAATGCCTAACAAAATTAACATTAAATGCTTTACAAAGCAAATACCTATCAATTTTTTATTTTTTTTATAAAAATAACTCACAATATTAACGGACAAAAACATAGACATATATAATTATAAAGCTTCTCTAAAAAAAATATAATTATAAAGCTCAAATATATTATTTAAAGCTCATGAATAATTACTCTTCGCTTTTTTTATCACATGAATAATTAGTCTATGAAATTATGTTTGTTGGATACTTATTTTTATTTTAAATATGTTATTATTTTAGTTTTTGGAGTAATCGAGTCACTGGTTCAATCAGATTTAATATTATTAAATATCTATACAAATTTAATCTAAACACCGGGTTATCTAACCGAGTCATCCGATTTAATCTGATTCTATCATGCAGTTCAAACAATGATCTGATGGTTCGACCATTGGCTCAGTGACTCAGTGCCTCTGCCGAGTCGATGACCGAGCCGAGTTTTAAAACATTAATGAGATGACCTACCATGAATGTTTATTTCATTAGATTAGATAAACACATTTGAAAAAATATGTTTGTGCCGTTTTAGCAGTATATTTTATAGAAATTGCGGGTATTAAGAAAAATGGCTATAATAATAAATTTATTTGAAATGTGTGTAACTACGAATAAATTGTCTTTTTTGTATATAAATGTGTTTAATGTTGATTTTTCATGGAAATTAACTAGAATAGATTGTCATGGTAAATCAATTTTACAACTTCAACCAATAGGAATGAGTGAAAAAAAATGGAAAAATCCAAATAAAATCTCTATTAACTACTTTTGTTCACGTTTCATTGCTTTCCGCTTTGATTGATCCATTTTGTTCTTTGCCATTTATTCGTACTCTTGTTTTTATTGCTCGTGTTCTTCATTGTTAACTCATGTTTGAATAACTGAGAATGAAACCATTCAAAAGCATTTCTCATGTTCTTAGTTCTTATTAGGTGTACTTGATATAAGAGATTGTTTAGAGAATGGTTATCATGTTCTAACTACTCATGTTCTTATCAGGTCTCATGTTAGTCGTTGATATCCAAACATAGAATAAAACCAGGGGAAGAAATGAGACGATTCTTAATTAACTTGAAGTTTGAATAACAATGAATCAATAGTTCTTCACTAATTGAAGAAATTTCACGAGAAGTTTCTTAATTAAACTCTAGTTTGAATAACATTGAAAATTAAGTTTGAAAGGGTGAAAGGAGGCAGTAACATAAGGTTAGAACGTAGATGATTACATAGAACAAAATCATGGGATCAATCAAAACCAACAACTTTCGACAAAAGTAGTTAGTAGAGATTTTATTTGAATTTATGTTTATGTGTCAAAATTACTGGTTTTAATTGTTTGACGTTGTTATATTGAATGGTTTGTAAGACCTTCTTTATTGCGAATGATAAATTAAAACTTTATTAGTACCTATATTATTTTTGTTTAGTGATGGTGAATAATTTAAACTATGATACTTATACTCACCCTAAAAAAATCTTTGTACACTTTGTCACGAGCATTCACTTTATTAATTCTTGAATCTCTTGTAACTCTGGCATGAGATAATAGTGTAGAAAACTCACGATTTTAAATGTGTATATTTCAACTCATTGTTTATTTCTTCTCGCGTCTTTTGCTTGAATGTGACCTCTGATGTTGCCCCTTTTTCGACCATATAATTTTTCTAAAAAGGTCTATGTGTTTGGAATTGATCAATCTTTGTCATCCCTTATTCTCACTTTCCCCTCCCATTTTACGTTGTTATCAATTTGAGAGACCAAGAGATAAGAGTATTGAAAACAAAATTTAATTAAATAAATAAAGTGCGGTCATTGTGCAAGTTCAAGTCAAATAAGACATGAAATGATTGCAGCCTGCACAAGGCCGTCCAACATGTTTAAGGTTTACCACATTACTTCTTTGCTAAACAACAGACATTATCATTCAACTAATGCTAGTGTGTACAATTGGTTTTAGTCTCTCTTCATCTGTCACTGTAAACAATAATAGATAGCACTAATCGTTTACAACTATGCATCTCTAATAATGAAACCAAGTCATAATTGGTAACATGACAAGGGTGGTGTTTAGTTGAAAGAGGAGAACGAAAATGAACCAAACTCGAAGATGATGAAGAAGACTAAGAAGTTGTAGTTGAACGAAAATTCAATCGAATCTGAGGCTCTCGACATCTAGGGTTGAAAAGTCAATGAAAATAAAAAGAAAAAATGAAAGTTGTTGAAAATTATAAGATTGCCACCGTGTTTTCACCATTTTCATTTTTAATTATTGGGAATGAAAACAGAAAATAATTTACTTTTTGTTTCTTAAAATGGGCTATTTATTGAGAATGTTTTTATTGAAAGAAAAAAAAAACCAAAAGCACAAGTAAACATACATTTAACCTAGTTTTCTGTAGAAATGGAAACAAGAAACAAACAAACTTAACAGACCCTTACAACATCTTCGTGGAATTCCTTCCATTCATATCATCGATTATATATAAGTGTATTATCATAATCTTGATTGAACTTAATATTATGGGGAAAAACTTGTTTGTCGAATACATATCAATCGTATTTCAATTTCTCATAATATTTAACTGTAAAATTTGGATCAACCTCAGCATGTCCTTACATTAACACATTAGATTGAAAAGGTTTAAATAGCAAACAAACAAAAAACAACTTGTATTGTCAGAATGATGTTATACTAGATAACATTTATAAGTGTTTACGGTTAATAACATTTTATTAGAAAATAATAAGAATAAACGAACCAAACGTAAAATAAAAGGTATAAAATATATTAAAATTTTCAAACCTAGCTAGTTAAACAAAAAACTTCAATCAAATTTTGTAACAAACTTAGTTTCAAGTCTTTACAATAATATCTTCCTCAAAAAAAAAAAGTCTTTACAATAATATCATTATGTCAAAAGTTAAGGTTTTCACCTTTTTTACTTGTATTTATGTCAAAAAGATAGTTAGATAGACGTGTCTCTGTATGAACCTTTTTATAGAGAGAGAAATCTATTAAATTGTTTTGTAACTTTTTTTTTAACAAGAAAATCGTTTTGTAAATTGATTCAAAATATACAACTACTTTAAATATAAGATAAAATAATAATTCGAGAAAAATTAAATCAACTTGAATTTTGAACCTACAAATAAAAACACATCAGTTTAACCCTGATATTATTATAAAAGAAAATTTTAACTAATATAAAATACTTTCAAAGTACAATTTAAATTAAATAAAACAAAATAAATTGATAAAATTTAACTAAAGAAATTTATTTTAAAACTTAAACCATTATTTTGGATACGCTTATCATATGCACCTTTTATAAAAAAAAATATAAAACCTAAAAATTTTCATTTTTTTAAAAGCTTAAAACCCTTTATTTTGGATACGCTTATCATACACACTTTTTATAAATAAATAAAAAACAAAAAATATAAAAAATTTCATTTTTTTTAAAGCTTAAAACCCTTGAGATATATAATCAAATATTCATTATATAGAAAGACTAAAACTTTCACCAAGTGAGAGAACAGTTAATTATACATAATTTGTAACATCTACGAAGATGTTTGATACTAGAAATTGAGATAAATTCAAATAAAATAAAAATAAAATGAATCTGATAAAAGTTGAATCATTTTTAACCTATACAATAACTTCATAAAATAAAATAAAATTAAATCATACGACGAAAAACAACATTATAGTATATTACTGTAACTGTAATCTTATAACAAAGAAGCTCTAAATTGAATTGCTGACGAGTAGTCCGAACATACTATTCAACTTTCCAATGTCGAGTAAAACCTGAAAACATCACGCAAACATAGTAAGTACGAAGACTCAGTAATATAAAATATAAAATGTATTTTGATGTTTCCAGTCATGCCCAGTGTATTAGACATGGAGAAAATACTCTCATCAATCTTACTAAATAATAAATTCTTGCACCTATTAACCAAACATAAAGATAATTTATACGCATAGGTGTCTTTATTCTTAAATTAAAATAGTTGTTAATTACTTTAGTTGAACATTTAGGATTTGCTTTTCTACTTGATTTCAATTGTTGCCTAGGTTTGTTTTGCAATGTCATCTTTAAGTAAACACTTAGGATTTGTCTTTCAACTGGATTTCCATTGTCTCCCATTTAGGATCTGTCTTTCAACTGAATTTCCATCGTTTTCCAGGTTTTGCCCTACAATGTTGTCTTTAACATAATCTTTGAGTACTCTCCTAACCGGTTAACATAATCAACTATCGGTATCTATGTCATAGTTATTATTATTAGTTTTTAATTAATAAGTCAGTGTACAATCATAAGATTATCTTATTTCATTTCATCTGTAAATATCTTTGAACATGAATGTATTTAAAGATATTCACATCCTAGTGAAGTATTGAAATAAAGACGCAAAGCCGCAAACAAACATTCATGTGGTGGTTAAACCAAAATTAAACATTATTAGTCAATCACACATTCACTAAACTACTTTAGAATTTTCCAACCCAATTAGTTTCACTACAAACAGATTCATACAACTCAAGTTTTGATTTTCTAAAGTCAACAACATTACATTAAAATTCTGTAACAACATAGAGTAACTGAGACTTTTTGATACATGATAAAATTATAAATTTTAATATGAAGAAACTATTAGATGTATTCTTTCAAAAGCAATTGGTCCCACTCAAAAATGAGTTTCTTGACTCAAGATATAATTATAATTAACTAACTGGTGAAAATAAATTAATAAACAGAACAACCAACTTCACGATGTCACGAAAAATCGTACAAGTAATATAAAATCACAAGACTTTCCAGTTTTATGGTACTACAAATGAACTTTCAAACTCATTTGGTTCCATCAAAAAAGAAGTTTTCTAACTCAAATTATATAAATTTCAAAACAACTATGCCATAATCATTTTCGGGAGAAAATTTAACTCTCCTCTTTTACAACTCTTCACTATATCATATATATTACATCAATTTCACCCAACACAAACAAACTTTACGATACTAATAAGTTCAAGTACAAGGCATAAATGGTATAATCTAAATCAATCTCTCGATTAACATTATCATTATGCTATAATCATACTTTCTATCACTAGCACAAAATATTAACTTCACGATCATCATTGTCCAAAACAGGCAATTGAAAGGCAAGACATGGAAACTCAACATAATCATGCTAATTCACACTAAAGCATATATATTCTATCTAATTAAAATTCATCTAGTCATCATAAAATTCATAGGATCAAATTATCAAACACCTAGAGTGCATGTATAATCTACTAAGCTCAAAAATCAGTAAACATTCAAGCAAGACATAATATGATAAATAACATGAATTTAAAAGATCCTAAACACATCTTAAGAGAGGTTTGAGGGGAAATCTTATGTTACCTCAAGAGATTTAAACCCAAAGCTTGAATTTCCCTCTTTTCCCTAATTTGAAACCCTAGCCTCCATTTCAACATAATCAATTCTTCTTCTCAACACTCTTGAGTTATTACCTTCTTGTTTCTAGCTTCACTCTCTTCTCACTTCTAGAATAGGTTTCAAGTTTATTTCATATCCTCTTGTATATCTTTCATGCCATTTAGCTCCCTCTCTCTCCGTCTTCCCATTCTTCTTTCTCGTTCTCTCCCATCCCCTCTCTTTCTCCTTTTCACATTCCTTCTTTCCTCACCCTTTTTCCTTCTTTTGTTTATGGTCTTTCCTCAATGTGTGGCGGTGAGGTAAGTGGAACTGGTTTATGGCTCTGGTAAGAAGATGGATTTATCTAAAATACCTTTAAACAATAGTTGCAAAAAAGATTCTATGTTTTGGTTGTCCGTTTTGTTTGCAATGGATGATGTTATGTATAATATAAAATTGAATATAAATCTTTATGATTACATGTTTCCTTCTTAAGGCAGGGGTGGAGAATGTGTCAGGGAAGAAATTATCTCTCACGACACATCCATTGACTATAATTGGATCCATAAGAACCAAATTAAATCTGAGACGCTAGACCGCTTAAAAGGAGTACCACAACTACAACCACAATAGCAGTCGGGTCAAATATCTTTGCAGCCCCATGATTTTGTGGATGAAACCACTTCAGAGCACCACAATTTAATGACAAATTTTTGTGTTCAACGTGACATGTGTGCAAAGTTTGTTATCTCATTTACTTACCGCATCGATACTCCAGTCCACCACCTGCCCCACAGCTTGGTAAATTTCAACCTCATCCAATGCCTAAACCAAAGCAACAATTGGTTCAACAGCCTACATTCCCAAATTTTGGCCTTGAATTTGATTTGAGTGACATTGACTTAGAGGTAGAGTTTAATCATGAAGACCATGACAATTAATTCTCTTGTTTTGTTTTTCTTTAATTCTATAGTTAATTGTTTTAGTCTATTATTTCAGTTTTGAGTCAAGTCTTTGTTGGTACAAGTCTAAATTTATCTATGAAAAAAAATTATTTTATTTTTTCTTCTTTTCTTTTGACCAAAGCTTACTTAAGTTATGCAAGTGTCGATGATGTTGTCCCCTCATCATTGTTTGCTACTCGTTTGTAACAATGCTTATTGAAGTTGCATGATTTTTTTAACCTTTCAATTTCAAAAATTTAAAATTGTTTTTGTCTTAGAGAACTGTTTTTACCATTAAGGTAGAAGGCTAGCTTACTTCTCAAGTTCAAGAGCATGACTATGAGGCATGCTGCGGAAGATACACATCATAATCACCACTATTTTTCTTAATAGCATAACTGGTGAGAAATTTGAGCCAAATACTTTCCATTTTTTTACTATACTTTTTTCAAATGTGAATATCCATGTTTCAATGTTATTTTCCTCGAGTTTGCATTGGTTCTCTACATCCTATTCGTCGTATTTTCATACACATGAGGCACTTGTTTGGTACTCTGAGCCTTTTCAAGCTACCCTTATTATTATGATTATCCTTTGCTAACCCCTTTGAACCTCCATGCAAATTTCTTTGTTGTTTTCGTGACAAACCATGTAATAAGTTTTAAACCCAGCATGTCATATTTGTTTAATTTCTTTGGAGTTAGATAGAATCAACTTATGAACCATCGTCATCCACTTAAAGTCAAAATCAACTTCAAGTCAAAATCAAAACACACAACAACCATTTCATTCACAACTTCCACAATATGAAGCACCATCATCATCCACTTATGAACCACCAATATCATACAACAATGAAGTTCAACTACTTTTGTTTCAATCCCAATACCATACAAACACTTAAGGAGAAGAATTTGATGATGAGATTGACGATGAAGACTTTCATGTTGCACAAATACTAGGTTTTGGTGATGGTAAGGAAGACCTCGAAGAAGGCACAAACCAAGATCAAACTCGACCTTATCCTATAAGAGCAATATAAAACTCATTGATGCATATGCGTAACCTTGATTTGATAGTAATAAATCAACTCAAAAATCATTATAACTCAATGTCACTTATTGTAGATGAAGTTATTCAAGATGTGATACAATTTCATAACAAACAAAAGTGTATGGTTGTAATAAGATTGTACCACATTGAAAATACACTGGATTATATTGTTTTGCAATATGATCTCAAGAAGTATGTTTTTAAATGTGTCAATGGACAATGCTTATTCAAGCTGAAAACATCTTACAAGAAAAGACATGGATAACAAAAATGCAAGGCAGTTAAAACTATTTATGGGAACTGGAGCAATCTTATAATAATATAATATCTTCAACAATAATATATTACAAATATAAACACATAAATATTTTTTAAGGCACAAACCAAGAGCAAACCAGACCTTATCCTATAAGAGCAATATAAAACCCATTGATGCATATGCGTAACCTTGATTTGACAGTAACTAATCAACCCAAAAATCATTATAACTCAATGTCACTTATTGTAGATAAAGTTATTCAAGATGTGATACAATTTCACAACAAACAAGAGTGTATGGCTGCAATAAGATTGCACCACATCGAAAATGCACTGGATTATATTGTTGTGCAATCTGATCTCAAGAGGTATGTTATTAAACGTGTCAATGAACAATACTTATTCAAGCTGAAAACATCTCACAAGAAAAGACATGGATAACAAAAATGCAAGGCAGTTAAAACTATTTATGGGAACTGGAGCAATCTTATAATAATATAATATCTTCAACAATAATATATTGCAAATATAAACACATAAATATTTTTTAAGGCACAAACCAAGAGCAAACTCGACCTTATCCTATAAAAGCAATATAAAACCCATTGATGCATATGCGTAACCTTGATTTGACAGTAATTAATCAACCCAAAAATCATTATAACTCAATGTCACTTATTGTAGACGAAGTTATTCAAGATGTGATGCAATTTCACAACAACACATGAATGTATGATTGCAATAAGACTGTACCGCATCAAAAATACACTGGATTATATTGTTGTGCAATCTGATCTCAAGAGGTATGTTTGGTATATTTGATAAGTTTTTAAGAGTGTAAAATTTGAAAAGTTTTGTAATGAAACTGTTGATTTTTTTTTCTTTCAATAAAACCAAATAGTAACAAATTCATGGCCTATCTACGGGAGTAGAGATCCTTTCCGTTTCTTAAAAATTTGGACATCTCTATTACTATAGTTCTGGTGTATAAATGTCTAACTAATGTCATATATTTTAGAAATATGTGCATTTATATCATGTATTTACAAAACTAGAACAATAGGCATTGCTATGTACTTTAAAAAATGGAGAAGATCCCAACTCTATTTACTGAATTTACAACTACTGATACCTTCTACATGACAACCACCATCTTAACTATTAAAAAAAATGGCTAAATTAGAAGAAACTAAAGACACGGGCTTGATAAGATCTTAAAATTTCTTCATCATCTCTATTAAACATTCTCGTTGAAATAATAATAACATAAGTTTATTCTACGTCACAACAATTAAAAGGACGATGCTTAAATTAGAGCAATAAGAGAGTGCAAAAACATGTTTGAGAAATGTTATGAACACTCTTTGTCTAACACTTTCTCTAACATTCACTCTCACATTGAAGAAAATTCATGTGGGTCTCATCACTTTATGTAAGATCTATTTCCAATGTGTGGTACCCTTAGCATGTATTATTATACATCACCTTTTTTAAGTCAAAAGATTTGAACCATATATATATTTTAATTAAGATTATATAGTCCGAATGGGATAAAACTGAAAGTTTGGAGGATAAAACTCTCTTAATTTTTCTTATGGACTTATAGTGATCCATAATTTAGGTTTTTTTTTTTGTTTTTGGGTCGGACCCAAATTTGACCATTTTGTCAACTTTTTATCTATAGAGCTTAAGCCGGCCAAACCTTAAATATTATCTCTTTAGTCACTTTGAAAATGATAATAGAAAGAAAAATGGTATATACAACAAATTATTTATCATGAATCCATAATGAAAGGTATCACTTAGACCGTTTGTTTTTCAATTCCATCTTTTTCCTTATCCTTCATTGTATTCCGCTCAACCATGATTATAATTGGTTGATTTCATCTTCGGAATGCTTTTGTGACTCATTTTTTTTCCTTCTAGATATAGCAGTTCTCATATAGAAAATATTAAGGGGATTGAATTGGAATTTTTTTTTCTTTTTTTTTTTCTTTCCATTCTTTTAAATTGGTAGATCAAAATTCAAAGTATGTAAAACCAAAAAAAGATGAATATGCAGATTGGAGTCAATAATCTAATTGAAGTTAACAAACTCAACTATAATATAGATTTCAAAAATCAAATAGTTTACTAGTACGGATGAGGATAAGAATTTGATGTTCAAAATTTTGATTATCAATTTAACAACAATGAATAAAAATGGTATAGCTAGCTAGTAGCATAACAAGTATCATTCGTTCAATTATGCATTATGTATATAAACATTAACTTTGTGAGAGTCTAACATCTTCTATTGAACTCAATCCTTGTTGGTTCATCAACTTATACGATTCTTACTTTATTATTTATACAGCTCGAACATAACACTAGAGTTTGACTGGTCCCATTAGAACACAAGTTCATGAAAGTAAAATATATATGTAATTAATTAAACATACATATCAATCTCAATCTATGTTCTGTGGGGAATGAGAGATCCTAACCAAATTATTATCACGAACATTGCAAGATCTCTTACATGAGAAAAAAGACATGTTCTTCACTAACCTTGATTCACAAAAACTACTACCACCAGCTCTACTCATCTTTTTCTCCCTCTTACCACTTTTCTGACTTTTGGTACACTCTTTGTAAGCTGCTAAGAAAGGATCATCATCTTGAACCCAAATACCCTTCTTGGAAGTAGTTCTATAATAAGGAGGTTGAAAAGCACAAGGAGGAAGTGGAATTTGAAAATCATGAACAAGATTTCTAGGAGTAGTTGCTCCTTCAAGTGAAGAAATTGGAGGGGGTGGCAACTTAGGCAAAAATTCATTCTCTCTTTGGATTAAATTTTCACCATGAGTACTAACACTTTCTTTGGGGATACCTGGCTTCTTTTCCCATGAGAATGATATCTTTCTTGTTAGTGGTTGACTCATGATTCTATGAGAGTTTTAGTTAATAGTATAAATGCAAGATATATAATGTGTGATGAGGTATATGTGATATGTAATTCTACTTGCTAGCTAGGTCTTTATATATATATATTCGCCCCACCTTGTAATAATTCCAAATTCAATGACATGATTTCTTAATATTGGACAAGCATATAAGACATAAGCATAGAAAATTTGTTTTGCGTGTTGGAATAATTTCTTGAAAGAAGACAAATGAGTTTGGAAATTTGAGGCCATCTTATAATGGTTGACTTGGTCATTTGCCATTTGTATCAATTGGAAGAAGGCAATGATGTGGAGGTAGAATATATAAGACAAAACTTATAATGGTTGACTTGGTTATGGTATACTAGAGATCCTTACCTCAAGTCCTCAACCACATAAAGGATCAGCCCAAAGTGATATTTTGTTTGCAATTATTAATCAAAATAAGAAAAACAACACATTTCGGTCTCTAAAAAAAAAATCAAACCATCTCGTTGACTAAGGCTTTGTATGAGAGTTTGGAAAGGAGGGGAAGAAAGGGTTTTGAGGGGTTGAAAATATAAAGAGAAATCTTTCACATTTTTTTGAAAGAGTGATTTTTTAAAGAATAGTAAACTAATGCTTATGATTCATATATTTTTAATATTAAAAATATTATAACAACATAGAATAAATTTAAAGAATTTATATTAACTCTCTAAAACCCCCCCTCAAACCCTCTTCCAATACAACTTTTTAGTTCCCCCAAATGAGGAGGGTTTTGTATTATGAAGAAAAATTAACCCTCCAAAACCCTCCCCTTCCGATATACTCTATTTCTTCCACTTTCTTTTTCCTTTTCTCCAAAACTCTCTTATCCTTACCTCTCCAAACTCGCAAACAAAACCTGAGTGGTTGATGAATTTTAATTTGAGGAAAATCATTCTGCATAATCATATTTTAAATCATCACTAAAGCAGTCATATTTACCAACCTATGGTTACTTACTAGTCGAACTCCAAATTAACCGAACTTATTTTCTTTAGAATTAAGACAAAAAAAAAAGCTTTCATAACGGTTAGTACGAAATAACTTTAATCCGATTATGTTTGATAATCATTTAATTTGTATTTAAAAGTAAATTATTATTGTTCGTTGGAACTAACCCAACTAACAATATCAATATTGTTAGACAATTTTTTTTTTTTTGCTGAATTTGAATCCAAAACCTCATATTTATGTGCGTAAGTTTTATACCGTGAGTGTTTGTCACTTCATCCACGTAAAAAAAAGCAAATCATTATTTTTCTGAAATCATACTTGGGTTCTAGATCACCATGCAAAAAATGCTTAATAGGTCTTGTAAGAGCAAAATATCTACTACCATTTAGTTCTATTGATTAAATTCTATTGAGAAACGTTTTGAACACAGAAACATAATTCTTTCTCCAACTAGATTTCTCCGATACATAAGAGCAGGAATTTGAATTTTAACCACATTCTTATTAATGAAACCAACCACGTATTATTATTTCATGTCGTTTTCATGGTGAAGTTTTTTCAAACTATTTACCTCTATTAATTTTGTATCGTTACACAATAGAAAAGCCACCAGCATGCATTTTTTTATGCATTTAATTAGCTGTATCAGAATTTAAAATACATACATAAATAATTAAATATCGTCAACTCAAAGCAGGCCGTATTTTTGTGAATGAGAAAATGGGTACATTCTGTTTGAACTAGTGTCGTTCATACAAGGCTGCAGAAAATTAACTAACTTATGATCTTTCTTCCTTGTTTTATTTTGACCGGTCATTATATGATTTTTACAAAATAACCATAGTATATGATAAGAAAACTGCTGGTTGATGCAATACATACAGATACACCCAAAATTCAACAAAATACAAAAAATTTAAAGCATCAATTCAAGGTCAATTTCAAAGATATTACTTTTTTAGCCTCATTTTTTTTTGAGAATTCTTTTTATTTATTCCTTTGATTAGTGTTTCACTTATACACTTTGTGTGTGGTGAATCACTTTTGGTTAATATATTATTCCATTTTGATTTGTTAAAAAAATTGTGAATTTAATGTATTTAAAAATACATGCAATTTAAATGCAATAATTGATCTTGATCATCAATTTGAGATCGACCGACTCTCCTTAATTACAACTTCATAAGATTGTCTTTAAATAATTTTACATGACAAAATCAATAAGAAAAATGTTGCATCCCGCGAGAACTTTCTCACAATAACATCATGACACAACATCCATGTATTGTAGTAAACACTTTAATTTACATCTAACCACTCTTGTATTCCGTGAAAGGAACATCTAACGACATTAGTGGATTCCCGATGCCTTCGTGAAATTGTCCCTCGCGAGAAATAGCAACACCCAATCAATAAACATGCCACAAATTTAATTTGTGGAGTCCAAATCCATCATCTTCTAGGCATAGACAGCTTTATGACTAATAACATCATTAGAGTACTTACAAGAAAGGATATGCATATACTTCCTTAAGCTAGGCCAATTAAATCTATTGATCTTTTGATCTCTACTTGACCCTTGAACAATAAAGGGACTCTTTGTGCATTTCTTGTAAGCTTCAACAAAAGGGTCATCTTCCTTTTGATATCTACTCTCCATCTTGAAAGAACTAATTCTAATACTTTGAATTGCACATAGATCAACAGGAATTTTCTTTTCTTCCTCCACTCTTAATCTATCGTGAACATTTTTAGATAATAAACATGGAGGAGGCTGAAGCACTAATTTAGTAGCATGATTTGTGTCATAATTATGATTAGTGACTTTGGCAAGACCGGGCTTGTATTCCCATGAGAAAGGAACATTTACATTTTCTTCATAATAAATATCATTGTAGGTATAGTTGTTATGGATTTGGATATTGGTATGTTTCATGGTTGCAATATCAAAATTAATACTCTCTTCAAGGTTCTTATAATAATATAGTGGCTAATATACCATGATGTATTTCGTGATTATTGATTAAGAAACTGGTAATCCAATTTGTGGTAAAGGATATATTTAGCTTGTAGGCTAATGTATTATTGTTTATTAGGAGAAGACAAATAACATGTTACATGTACAAGTATATGCAATTTCCTCTTTCTCATATGTTCCTTTCATGAATATCATGATCATATATATTTTATATTTTATATATAATTATTGGAACTTGGAAGCGTAGGAAAAGGGGCCCTAGATGTAGATCATGACCGGCATGAGAGAAATATGGCACAAACCTAGGTAGAATTACATTTCGTGACGTGTGTATATATGGATGTATACTTTGGTGTGTAACGTTGATTTTTTGTTGTTGTTGGGGGGTAAGTGAATTTGAAGATGACTGATTTATGGTTAAAACTGCATCAAATGCTGCATCAAATGTTAACCATACACTCTTTTTGTACCAGGTTAAGGGCCTTAAGGGGATTAGCTTCTAATTAAACAGAGTTATCGTGTTCCAACTTCAGCTTCACATGCAAGCTTGAAGCCGATTTCGATTTGAGAGTAAGATTTGTTAGTCACAAGAATTTGAAGACTTCATTTAACATGTGTTTGGCCTAGCGGTGTATTGGACGCTGCCGCGCGTTTAGTGAAAATATTGAATGTCCAACTTCAGCAACTCCTGGTGAAATGTCCTAGTTTCAACATGAAACCAAACACCTTTAAACGTGCACACGCATTTCAGATAAAGTAAATAGAGAAAAATGTCAAATAATCTGTAATTTAAAAATAATTAAATAATATGTATTTTTAAGTCGGTGTGTCCAAATACTTGTTGCGATCAAGTATGTATTATTTGAAATTGAATGGCTCAAAACTCTATTGTTTTTTTTTTACAAAGATATTCTGCTAAGACATTCGTAAATACTAAATGAAATTCGTGATAAAGCCCAATAAACATTCATGTTTCACATTTCTACTTTGAGTTCTGCTCTTTAGCCAAATGGTTTTGTTCATTCCTAAAGAAAATGACTAAAATGCCCCTACACATGTTAATTCACGCTAGTGTTAAATTTGCGTGAGTTAACTCACGCAGAGATTTACACAGGATTTACACAGGATTTACACTAGCGTGAGTTAACTCATGCTGAGAGTGAATGAGATTTGCACTAGCGTGAGTTAACTCACGCAAAGGCATTTTGGTCATTTCACTTGAGAATGAGCAAAATCATTTGGGTAAAGAGCAGTACTCTTCTACTTTTGCACAAGGTTACAGACACATTTTCAAAGAGAGAGCTGTTCCTGAAAATATTAGCCTATTATTAAGTGAGATAATCTCGTATTTATAGATCGTACTTCCCAAGGTGATACTTCCTAATACTAGTACATAAGTTCTATAACAATTGAAAAAAAATTGGTGGTTTATGCACTAAGATTTGTTTGACAAGATCAATTTTCGAGCTTAACGGATAATTTATAGTTTATGAGTTCATATGTATAAAAACTTACCACCATAAGATTATTACCCATAAAATATTCAAATGTCCTCTAAGTTAGAGATTCCATAAGTATTGTTTTTAACAAAATGAGGGTGCAAACAAGATATGTTGAACTGCTAGTATACTCAAGCATTATCCTTCAACAATCAATCAACGAACGGTGGAGATCAGAGAGTGATATGTTAGTCACAAGGCAAATTCCTCAATGATCTCAACAAAATTTTCACTCTTCTCTCCCAACTTCCATGTGTTACAAAATGGCATTTGCATTACAAGAAAGGTACACAATCTATTCCAAAAAACCTCTCACTCACATCAACCAAAGACTGACTTGAATGTTTGAGCAGGTACGACACCACCCGCCGAAGAGCCTTATTACGCTTACACCAACTTCGATAGCCGTTCTTGATCCACATCGGTTCAAAACTTAAAACCAAAATTAATCTTTGACAAAAAACAAATGAGTTCTATTTGGTCTATGAGAAGCAAAAAGAAATTTTTGATGCTTAAGGGTGTATTGGATTGAGATTTTAAAAGACTTTTTTGGCAAACAAAATCCTGAAGATTTTAAAAGATTTGGTGAGATTATATTGATTTTGTTGGATTTTAAAAGACTTTTTGTAATGACTTTTTACAACCAGGATTTTGAACACATGATTTTAATGGATTTTGTTGGATTTTAAAAGACTTTTTGTAATGACTTTTTACGATCAGGATTTTGAACAAATGATTTTAATGGATTTATAATACTTATTTTGAACACATGATTTTAATGGATTTATAATACAGATTTCAATGTAAAGATTTTGAACACATGAACACATGATTTTAACTTATAGACTTTTAAGATTTGGAAGTACTTTGTGAGAATTCTA